>Ga0207419_1001300_pt1 | contig 19232 bp, 13 predicted proteins | sample ElkSloMetagenome_4_FD_184723 | JGI IMG/M metagenome (GOLD analysis project Ga0207419, IMG submission 184723) | Hot spring microbial communities from Elkhorn Slough, Monterey Bay, USA - MD2A (version 2) | ecosystem: Environmental > Aquatic > Marine > Intertidal zone > Estuary: Microbial mat ...
AGGATTTTCTAAAGAACTTTCAGCCCCAGTTGAGGCCGACATGATCACCACGCCGTACTCTTCTGAAGAAAGATTTCTGAGTGCTTCGGTATTGTTGACAATGCCTACGTTGGTACCCAACTGACCGCTATGGCAAGCATCTAAGAACATTAAAACCTTAGAAGGCAACTGCCCAAGTACATCGCCGAAAGTTTGCCAATCTACTCCAGTGTTTACCAAATCGTTTACGTTGCCATCATGCGGTAAAATATAGAATTTATTGTCCTGATTAAAACCGTGTGAAGCAATGAAAATGACCACCACATCCTTTTGGGTAACATTTTCTTGCAGCCACATAAACTCATTTAGTATGTTTTCTTTAGTAGCTTCTTCATTGGTTAATTGGTGCGCAATCACGTTTTTGTACAAACGTTTTTGCCTACCTTTAAAAGCTGCCGTAATGCCTTCAGCATCATCATCGCAAAAATTAAGGTTATATTTTTCATCCCGAAAATCTGAAACTCCAATGCTCAGAAGATACAAATTGGGCTTCGTTACATAGTCGATTACATCAAAAGTCAATTCATCATCTGCTTGTACAACTACGTTATCATCTCTATTTGAGCTTGTTTTGTAACGCACTACGCGCTCGTCTGAAACCGCCTTGGCATTTTCATTGGCCGCAAATATCTGCAAACGGCTTTCTGCATTGACCAAAGGAATATCAAAATCGACCCATTTTTTAGTGGGCGAATCTGCTTTTTCTATCTTAAACCCTCTTTTAGAAGAAACCGGCCTGCCATCAATCAAAACCTTTACATCGGTAATGGGCACATCGGAGGTAACCTTAGCTTTTACCTTAATCAAATTTTTGTCTACTTCTACAAAATCAGCATCGGGATAGATCCACTCAACCTTAGGAGGCATGATTTTCTCGATTACTTCCTCAATTTCTTCTTCCGTTTTTACAAGAATAGGTTCTTCTTTGATTTCTTCGTAAGTAGTAACCGCGTTGATAAATGCACCGCTTTGTACAGTAATAGATACCAATTCTGGTTTAAAGAACTGCTTACTAAATGCTTTTACCGGATAAAATTCTGCCGTTTGTTCCTTACCGCGATTTATCTGCCAACCGATGTATTGCTCACCACCTGCCGAAGCTTGATAATAGCCCTGTGGCGTGTAACAAATCCATTCGTTGTTACGGGTCACAAATAATGTAGCCAGATTTTCACCAGTCTCAATGTTCCACAACTTAATGGTTTGGTCGTTACTTGCCGAAACCAGTCTATTGCCATCTTCAGAAACAGACACTGCCCAAACTTCGCCGGTATGCCCTTTAAATTCTCTTAGCAAAGCACCTGTTTGACTGTACAATCTTAAAGAACCGGCACTGCCTACTACAATATCTCCAGCAGGTGTAAAAGAGAAAGTTCTAATAGTTCTGCCAGAAGTCTCGTCATGCACTATGGTGGTACCATTACTGATTTTGAGCGTATTGGCATCGGTTTGGGTAAGCTGCAGTCCTCTAAAGGTGGTTCTTGCTCTTGCATAATCATTTTCTTCTGGTGTTTGCAAGCCCATTTCGAGGGTGGAGAAATCAAAAGTTTTCTCTAAAGGACCACGATTTACCGCGTCGGCTTGAGTATAAGAACTGCCAAAAGCTATTTTATAATCTTTGCCAAAAGCCACAGACCACATCGCTTGGCCTACTCCGTGCATATTTTGGAAAACGGTGCCATCTTCTGCATCCCAAATATAAATCTCGTTATTGGTGCCACCCGCGGTTACTACAATTTCATTACCTTTGGCTGAGCGAACCGGAGCAAAATCTGATGCTCTTATGGTGTTGTCGTGCCCCACAAATGAGCCTAACGAAAGTCCGTAAGGCACTTCGGTAACAATGGCCTTAGTAGTCGTGGCTACCAGCTTATTCATTTCATGAGAAAAACTAATAGAGAAGACATCGTCTAAGCGTTCGTTTAAATTATCGTTTTTCCAGCTAAGTTCATTGTAAAAATCTCCATTGTTGTCCCACAGATAAATTTTGGCATCTAGACCACCTGTAGCGATAAAGCGTCCATCTGGAGAGAAGTCTAGACAATAAATTCCACCCTCATGACCTTGTAGTTTTTTTGAGGGGCCTGCTGCTTTTCCATTGTCTTGCACATAGTGCATTACCAATTTGCCATCTATAGATACTGAAGCTATTTTGCCCTCCATAGGAGAAAATGCCAAGCCGTAAACCGCATTGTCGTGATCGTTAAAGGTAGCGGCAATTTCTGGCCTACCATTTAGCCTGCCACCGCTCAATATGGGTGGTATGCGCCAAACTTTTACCGATTTATCACCACTGGCGCTTGCCAACAAAGTACCATCGCCCGAAAAACTTAAATCGGTTATTACATTGCTATGACCTAATAAAGTAGCTATTTGCTTGCCCGAATTGATGTGAATGAGTCTTATTTCATCATTGGGCAAGTAACCGCCCACTGCCAAAAGCTGCCCATCGGGAGAGATGGCACCTGCGATCAGTTTTCCTACAGGCCCTTTCTCTATGTATCCTCTAATGGTTTTGCGCAAAGTGCCATTGGTGCTGTTCCAAACTCTAATGGTTTTATCATCCGAGACGGTAACTAGAGTTTTACCATCTGCAGTAAACATAACATCGTTGATACGCGCTGAGTGGCCCTTAGAGTCAATGACCAACATGGGCGCATCTTGAGCCAAGACATTCAGCGACATAAAAACAATGGCCAGTGAAAGAAAGACTTTCAGTTTTTTCATATAGCTAGTGGTAATTTCTTTCAAAATGAATGTTTTATAGAAAAAGTAGAGTATGTGCTAAAAATGCTAATTTGAAGTAAAAAATCGGGTATTTTCACAAATTTAAATATCTGTGCGCTCAATTAAAGTTTTGTGATTATTCTAATCAAATCCTCTTAAGATACGAATTGGCCACAAAATGGTTTTTTTACTTTTTAGCATTTAGACTTCGCGGAAAACAAAAACGCAGGCAAAAACCTGCGTAAGATATTTCTTTAAATGTAGCGTTTTTTATTTAGGTTCTAAAAAAATTTCGGCTATCATGCATCGAGCCCCGCCCCCACTTAGCCGCTCTATAGTACCTAGTGGAGAGTGCACTATGGTAGAATACTTTTCGATGACCTCTAATTGCTCGGGCAAAAATGACAGCCAAGCTTTCTCAGACATCACCAAAATACTCTCGCCTTTTTCGTTGCCCAACTCAAGCACATTGCCACAAAACTGAAACATTTGTGATCTTGAGATCGGGATGATTTCTTTTCCTGCTTTCTTGAGGTAATGCAAAATCAAATCTTTTTCTTGCTCTAATCTGATAGAGTCTAAGCAGACTATGGCGTATTTAGATGAAATGGAAAACATAACATTGGTATGGTAAATTGGGTAGCCCTGATCATCGGTAGACTCGAATCTCACTAAATGGTAGCCCATTTTCTCGCAAAAATCTTCTAATGCCAATACATGTGTCCGCTGCGAGAGGCAAGCAAAACAGTAATGGGTAGATTTGTCCCAAACCATGCTGCCTGTACCTTCTAAAAACTTTTCTTCTGCCTCGTAATGGCTCAAATCTACTTCGCGCTCAATTTTGTAAGACTGCCCAATTAGATCTATAATACTTCTCCTGCGTTCCCAACGCCTATTTTCTGAAAGCATAGGATATAGGACCACCGTACCATCGTTATGAAAAGAAATCCAATTATTAGGGAAAATAGCATCTGGTTTAACGGGTTCTGGCGTATCGTAAACCACATTTACTGTTACACCATTTTCTCTCAGTTTATCAACCAAATCGTTAAACTCTTTCAGCGCCATTTCTCTAATCATATCGGGGTCGCCAATGGGCTCATCTACTTGGAATAAGTTAGTGCCTGCGGTTTGATGGTTATGCCCAAAATTGGCAGGGCTCACCATCATAATGTGAGAGGTATATAACTTTCTCATTTATGTGTGCTTCGATTATTGATTTTTTCGGCAAACGTATCGAAATTTTAGGAACAAAAAAATCAGTAGTAAGAAAATTATGAGGAAAACGTTTTTTAAAAATTACAAGCCAATCTATCATTCATTTTTTAAAAGTTTGTTTGATACTTAATACTTGCCTTAAAGTATTGTAGCAAAATACAACAGCTTCATAAAAGCCAAATTTATATTATGTATATAGCAAATAATTGCTTGCATTTATATAAATATTGTAATTTTAGATAGAGATATTGATTTTTTGATAACTTATTTATAGCTTAAGTATAATTTTTTCAATTTATAAAACTTGGTATCTATGCAGAAACTTAGTGAAAACTGGCTTACAGACGGGCTAATAGACTTCGAGTACAAGAAATACATTTTATTGGCTTACCTCCAAAACATTAAAAAGCAATTTGTACAACATAAAATTTATCCCTCTCTGAGCGAATTGGTTTTTCATTATAAAAACCTACTCACTATTAAGGAAAACAAAGAATTGATGTACAAAAATTTTCCACAAAGGATCAGTAAGGCCGATTTTGAAAAACTCAAAATTTCTTACAAGAAAATCGTAGAGGATGGCGATGTTATGAAAGAACTCGAAGAGATTGTACTTTTTGCTATTCCAAAAGTGAAAAAACTTTTAAGCGATGGCAAAGAGATCTACGAGATGATCGAGGAAAAGATTGAAATCTCGCAAGTAGGTATTTCTCCGCTTTACCCCGACGAGGGCTACTTATTTGTAAATGAGTACAATGAAAAAGAAACCAAAATTTTTTCTTACCAAGTAACTGTATTTGAAAGCGCCGAAGAAAAATTTAGAGGCATTAATACACGCTTTTTAAATGCTATTAGAAAAGGAATCGGCGAAACTTACGAAAGCTTAAAACTCTCTTTGATAAGGAAAAACAAGTTTTTGCCCAACCCGGCTACTTTTTTGATCAACATCAATATTGAATGCCCTTTTAACGAAACGGCTTTCCCTATAGCCAAAAGAGCCTTTGTAAGACACATACATGAGACGGCTGCCTAGTAAAGACTGTTTATTTGAGAACTTGTGCATGGTACCCATGCCAAAAAGTAAACGAATTAATAGAAAGTGAAAAGCTAAGAACCTCAATTTTTACTACTATAAATGCGCTACTCAAGCATCCGCAATTGCAGACGATATAATTATTGCATGTATAGTTAGACCATAAGTATATCTTTCTGTGTTATGCTACCATAGCATCCAGAATTTTAAAATGGCCTTTTGCTCTAAAGAAAATTCTTATTAGTATTGCACAAAGTTCGGGGTGTAGCTCAGCCCGGTTAGAGTACACGTCTGGGGGGCGTGTGGCCGGAGGTTCGAATCCTCTCACCCCGACATAAAAGCCATCTTTAAGGATGGCTTTTTTTTGCTTTTAAGGCTTGGCAGAAAGACGCTTACTTCTGACAAATCCAATCGAGTACTTGGTTGGTTCTAGCGGCCGAATCTCCTGTACTTGCGCATTTTCCATTGCCTAAAACCTCTGCTACCATGCTTTCGATCAAAGGGTACTGTATGTGCTCAGGCATTTCAAAATTAAATCTTTGAGATGTACCTGAGTCAGTTTCTAAAAATACCTCACTATTGGCAAAAGTGGCAAAAGATACCTTCCCTTTGTTTCCTACAATTGTAATCAAATCCTTTTCTGCCATCTCTGCGGTTGTAAAGCACCAATTACCCGAACCTAGTGCCCCATTTTCAAAAATCCAGTGGGCGGTAACAGCATCTTCTGCGGTGTATAGTTTTTCTTGGTTTACCGCTATGCCCCTTGCTTCTTTAATTGGCCCCAACAAAAAATCCAGTATATCGAACTGATGTGAGGCCAAATCATGAAAATAGCCACCCCCGGCAACTTCAGGTTGTACACGCCAATTATCTGCCCCACTTTCAAAATCTACTTGCTTGGGTTTTTGGTAAAGCTGTACTTGAACCATTCGTACTTCACCAATTGTACCCTCTTCTAAAATAGATTTTACCTTTAAAAAATTGGGCAAAGCCCTGCGATAATAGGCCACATATAGCGTAAGATCAGCCTCCTTAAATACCTTGTTCATTTCTTCGCATTCTTTAAAGCTCAGTGCCATCGGTTTTTCCACATAAGTAATTTTGCCTGCTGCTGCACACAATTTTGCATACGCTGCATGTGAGGCAGGTGGTGTGGCTATGTAAACTGCGTTTATTTCAGGATCGCTTAAAATATCATCTGCCGAAGTGGTATAATGAGGTATGTTGTGCCTTTGCGCATAATCTTTTACTTTTTCCTCATTTCTGCGCATTACAGTTTTTACCTTAGAGTGGGGTACTTTGTATAGTGCAGGAGCACTTTTCTTCTCACAAACATCGCCTACACCAATAATGCCCCAAATTAAGTTTTCAGATTTTTCCATATATTCGTTGTTCTTTTTTTGTATAGTTGAAATTAACTCCTTCTATTTTTGTTAGCTAAGAATATTTATCAATGGTAAATTATTAATGTTTAATTTGTAGACTCTACAAGCTGTTGATTTTCAACCTTATGTAATTTTCCACAAAAATCATCTAGTAAACATTGTATAATCAGCTTTTTATGACACGTAGCTTTAAATGTATTCTCGTCTTTACTTTCTTATTGGTTTCTATAAATTCTTGTAAAGTGTATGAAGATCCAGAATTTAGAGATATTGAAAACCTAGCCATCAAAAAATTCAGCAAAGATGAAATTGTAGTTACTGCAGACGCAGTTTTGTACAATCCTAACAGGGTTTCTATTACCTTAAATGAAATTGACCTTAATATAAGTGTGAATAATGTAGAAGTCAATCATTTTAAACAAACCAAGAGTTCTAAGATCAATGGCAGAAAGGAATTTAGGCTGCCTGTAGAGATCAGCGTGCCCACCAAAAAAATATTCGACAATCTCTTGTCTACTCTAGCTGTTTTGCAGAACAAAAAAGAGCTTGAAATCAAATACGAAGGCCAAGTTCGCTTTAAGGCAATCGGCATCAATTTTAAAGTACCTGTAGATTACGAGGGCACTATCGGCATCAAGTAAATCTACTCAAATAATCATTGATCAAGATAGATACTCTTTTATTTTTTGATACAGCACCTGCCTATCTAATGGTTTGGTAACATAGCCGTTCATACCTGAAGCAAGGCATTTGTCAGACTCGTCTTGCAATGCAGCAGCCGTCATGGCGATGATCGGCACCTTGTTTTTACCGTGGTTCAGTTCTTTTCTAATGGTTCTCGTGGCCCCGTAGCCGTCTAACTCGGGCATGTGCAGATCCATCAGGACCAAATCGTAGGAATCACTTTCGATTTTTTGAACCGCTATTTTTCCGTTGGGCGCTAAATCCACCTCAATATTCCACTGCCCCAAAAAGTTTTTGACTACTTCTTGATTGGTCTCGTTGTCTTCAGCGACCAAAATCTTTTTCTTGGGCTCAAACGGCGGCATGACCATTTTTACCTTTTTGTGCTGTTTTAAGTTTGCAGAGAGTTCATCTTCGGCCAACTTTTGATAAGTAATGTTGAAATAGAATTTGCTACCTTTGCCTACTTTACTCTCCAAAAACATTTCCCCGCCTTGCATATCAACCAAAGATTTACAGATACTCAAGCCCAAGCCGGTACCGCCATACTCTTTGGTCGTATCGCTTTTTTCTTGAGTAAAATTCTGAAAAATCTTATCAAAATTCTCAGAGGCAATGCCAATGCCGGTATCTTTTACATAAAACTGTAAGGCAATGGCCTCTTGAGTATCTTCTATAGTCTTACAACCTATGGCAATAAAGCCCTTTTGGGTAAACTTAATGGCATTACCAAACAGATTCATCAATATTTGTTTCAGGCGTACCTCATCACCTTTTAAAAGTTCGGGGACTTGCTCGTCTATATCTTTAGTAACCAAAAGTCTTTTTTCTTTGCACTTAGAGCTGTTACCATCTACTACGGCTGCTATTACTTCTTTAACAGAAAATGGAATTTGAGCAATACTCATTTTGCCCGATTCAATTTTAGAGATATCCAAAATATCGTTGATGATCTCCATGAGGTGCGCAGCAGAAACCCTTAGGGAATTTACCCACTTTTGCTGGTAGTCGTCTAGCTCGGTATCTTCCAATATTTGGGTCGCTCCGGTAACACCATTCATAGGCGTGCGTATTTCGTGGCTCATGTGCGCCAAAAAATTTTGTTTGGCTCTAGCAAATTCCTCAGCCTTTTCTTTTGCAGCGATCAGCTCGGTTTCTCGCCGCTGTATCACATCCAAAAGCTCGTTAATGTCTCTCTGCAATTGACCTATTTCAGCTTTTTGCAAATTGGTAATGCGCTGGCTGTAATCGTTGTCTTCCGATACTTTTTTGGTGAATTTAGAAAGGTGGATAATAGGACCCGAAATGCTCTTTTGCATTTTTAAAACTATGGCTGAGGCTATAGAAAATATGACTACAAAAATAAAAGCTACAATACTAAAATATTGTCCGTACCGCTCAAGAGACCTGTTCAAATCCTCTCTCAGTAAAACCGTTGCTACAGTTTCTTCGCTTTTGTCTTTGATCTCTACTTTTACGTTGAGTATTTTCTCATTTAAATAGATATCGAGATAGCTCAACATTTCGGTAAGGTAACTTCCAATTGCTGGTGTATTTATTTTGGCTATATTAGGGCTGAAGTCACTCTCGGCCAGTACTTTAGAGGGATTGTTGCTGTACTTATCTGCACCTGCGTTCAGTAGCGCATCTACATTTACATCATAGTAGGCGTCTTTGTCTACATCGCTGCTATCTGGCTCTAATTGTGTAAGCACATCAATAGAAGTGTTGGCATTTTCCTGTACACTGTCTCGCAAACTACGGTCGTAAAAGGCAAAAATAGAATCGTTTTTGTCGAAAATACAGGCATGTTTAATATCGGGATTGAGCGAAAGTACCTTGTACAAATCTTGCTGTGTAGAACTTTTGGCCTGTTCCAACAAGCCAACGTACTCGCTAAATACTGTATTATTTCTACCGATCAACCTTGCCAAACTTTGTAGCTCTTGCCTTTTATTGGAGTTGTACTCATAAAAATCATAAGCCAGAAAAAGGCTAAAAGAAACAAGAAAGCATACCGCACTGAATCCGATGATCATCAGAAACAGTTTTTGCTTTATAGAGAGTCTCTTAAGGCTGTTGCTTAGTTTTTTCATATCTTATGAACTCTTCTGCCAATTGCAATAACTTGGTATCTATGATCAGCCCTGCTTTTTGGGCAGCTTCTAAATTGATTGAAAAAGACGGCCTATTGTTTCTATAAGAAAGGTTGATGATGCCGCCTAACTCGCAAAAATCTTCTATGTCGTCTCCTACGGTTAAGATGAACTTAGATTTGTAACTTTCTAGGATTTCTTCGATCAAAGATTCTTCAGAACGGCAGAAAAATACAACATGTGAACCCTTGATGTCTTTTATGGTTCTGCCATACCTTATTTCTATCAATCTGCCATTGGCTTGGCGGTTTTTAACGATCCTTTCCAAATCTTCTCCAAAAGGATTATCGCCTAGCACGGCAATGATCATTTTATCATTACCAAAGATTTGAGGTGGCCATGTTATGTATTTGGCAAAATTATACACCATGGCGCCTTTTATCTGGTATTGGGAGTATTGTGCATTCGTATTAAAAGAAATGGCACAAGCCAATACTAAAAAAACAGCGCTTAATTTAAGTTTAGACAAAAGCTTTTCCTTCAATTTTTTATCTATCAGTAAACTGGCTAAAGAATGGCCAAAAAAATACATGCTAAGTAAAATTTCCCTTAACTTTTTGTCAACAAAACTATAAAGGCTTACAATTCCATAGCAAATGTGAGTTCTTATCTTTGTTGTACCGGAGCGAACATCTTGTAAAAAAATTTTGCTCAAAAAATAAAGCTCAAAAAATTATATGGTAAATATAGCTTTTTTTAAAAAGTCTTGATAAAGAATTAAGTAAAATTATATCGATAAGCTTTAAAACAAGCACAAAAAACACAAAGATTTCATCAACCTTTTTTACGCAATATAAACTTTATCTTGCCCCGCTGTACTTGGCCGTAATTACTATCGATGTAGCCATCTACTTTTTCACTATTTTCTATACCCAATTTATTAAACAAGCGCCTCATGGTTTCGACCCTTTCTTGGGCATTGATGTCTGTTGGTTCGCCGTAGTAAATAAACTCTAGTCGACCATCTACCTCTTGGCTTACCCAATCGGCAATTTCTTGAAAAGAACGCTTACTTTCATTGTTTACCTTGTTCCTTTTATTAAAGATGTTTTCGGCCTCTTCAAGCAAGGTGATTTCTGGGGGTTTAACGTTAATGCCATCTTTATGGCGCATTACTTCGGTTAAGCCGGTTATATAGGATAGGTCGGTATTTTCAATGGCCTGCTCGGTATATTCCACAAGCATATCCATCATTTTATCGGGATCAAAAGCTTCCTCTTGCTGCACATATTCTATTTTATTTTCCAAAGAACCCACATCCGCCAAAACCTCTTTTTTACCCAACGCGGTGATCCTGTCCATGATCAAAACCAAGGCGTCAAACCGAATTTGCTCTAGTTCCTTCTCTATGGTCGCATTTTCAACTGGCGTGGTGGCATAATCTGTACTGTTCGCCTTGATATGAGTGGCAATTTCTTGATCAAATGCAAAAGAAGTCTTTAAATCTATATTAGCATTGAACTCATAGTGGTAAGTGTCCTTGGGCACGGTAAACTGAAAATCGTACAGGGTATCATACACCGGCCTATTAATGTCTGCATTAAACCGCACAGAGTCATAGCAGTAGATCAAATTCATAGTATAGTTGGTCTCCCCTCTCAAAACCATAAAATATTTGCTGCCAATGGTATCTGGCTCAAAAACAAAAGGCTGCAAATAATTTTGATCAAACTCTTTTACCTGCATAAAAAAAGGCACCTCTTTCCCATCTTTATTAATATTAATTTGCCCTGAAACTATGCAGAGTGGCATTTTTTCTTTAAAGCGCGTTATCTCATAAATATCGTAATTGCCTCTAGAGAATACCATTTCGCTGTTTTCTTCGGTGGCGAACTCACCCGCCTCGCGTTCGGCATCGTCGCTGTTCATAAAAATCTCTCTGTCTGAAGACAACATCTCTTTTACGCCATCGGCCGATCTGGTGTAGCAAATATCATTAAAAGTGCTGTTTATGGGATAGCCCAAGTTCCTTGGATTTGTCCAAGCCGTACCTGACTTTGTTGAGAGGAACACGTCAAAATAGCCCATGGTATCGTGCTGGTCTGAGCTAAAGTACAGTTCCTGCATATTGGCCGTAACATAGGGCGTTATTTCATTACCTGCTGTGTTAACAGGTGCACCTAAGTTTTCTGGTTCTGTCCAGGTGTTATCGTTTCGTCGGTTGGTTATGTATATATCGTAACCGCCCAACCCACCTGGTCTGTTGCTAGAGAAATATATCCGGTTGCCGTTGGCCACCATGGCCGCTCCTTTGATATTGCTCTGTGGCAAGTTGATGTTTGAAGGCAGAGGTTCAGGATCTTGCCAACGGCCATTTTTAAGGTTTGTAAGATAAAGTGCTGCCTGTTCTTCGCTTACACCCATGAGGACGAGCAAGGTTTGCCCATCGCTTGAAAAAGACACAGGCGCCACAAAAGGCAAACCAAATGAGAGGAAGTCCCTATCTATATTCCAGCTTTGACCCGAATCTTTTGAACCATAAAACATGTGGTAAGGGCCTGGCGCCATGTCTCCATCTAAAAAGACCACCCCTTGCCCAAAATTGACCACACCTAGCTTACTGCGTCTGTTTGAGGCATAAACCAATTGTTTGCTAATGCTCGGCAGCGTAGGATAGTAATCATCGTAAGAAGAGTTTAAGGGAAAATTTAAGGGCCTAACTATGGTATTTTTAAGGCGATTATGGTTGATGATGTCTACTGCTCTTTGGCAAAGCTTTTCCATAAAATCGGCGTGTTGGTAACGGGCTTGGTTAGCGGTGCCATAAACCCTTTCATGGAAATTTTTATACTCACTGAAGTGGTTCATTGCACCACCAAAATCATAAGCATAATGCTTTGAAATACCCAAATAATAATATACCTCACCTGGCACGCGCTGCACTCCTCTGTTCTCCCTTGCATCATAGGCATAATTAAAAGATGAAAGCGCCGAGGATTTAGCCGCATCTGAAAAAAGATAGCACAAACCTAAAAGATACTGCAAATAGGGATCAGTCTGATAGTCACTATCTTGTAAAATGCGCTCATGGGCCTGCGCAAACTCTTGCCTGTTGATCAATTCGGCCGCTTCTTCTTCGGTTTGTGCATAAAGAAAATGGTCGATTTGCACAAGGTAAATCAGTATTAAGGCTAAAAAATACCCTGATGATCTCATGTAATTACTTTCAGGTAAAAAAATGAAACTGTTTCTTTAAATGTAAATTGTTTATCTACTAAACAACTAAAATATTAAAGACACAATTTAGCTCAATAGTTTCTAAGATATAAAGCTACTTAAAATTAGCCCAAAATTACAGATTATGTTTTATTCTACTAGCATCTTCCAAATTAGAGACTCGAGCGCGCTTTAGAAACTTCTAAGTATGTTAAAAGCCGATATTGTGTTGTTCAAATTAATCAATCTTACTAAATATGCAGCTTATTTTTTAGTCTTGAACAAAAAAGGTAGGGCAGAAATTATCATGCTGCATTTTTTAATAAAGCTTAGCACACATACTAAAAATTCAACCATGCGTACTCCGATCACTAAATACTTATTTTTAATAGGTTTGAGCCTGATTATTTGCAGCACTCATGCCCAAGAATTACCCCGAGAGTTAAGAGGCGTTTGGGTGGCTACGGTACTCAATATAGACTGGCCAAGTAAAGCCGGCCTAAAACCTAAAGCACAGAAAGAAGAAATAGATAAACAGTTAGACTATTTTGAGAATTTAGGATTTAATGCCATATTTTTTCAAATAAGACCAAACTCCAATAGATTATACCGAGGTACCCAAGAGCCTTGGGCTGAGTGGCTCAGTGGAAAACAAGGCAAAGGCCCTTGGTATGACCCTTTAAAATACCTGATAAAAGCCAGCCATAAACGCGGCATGGAACTGCACGCCTGGATCAATCCTTATAGGGTTTTGCTAGATAGCAGCAAGGTACCTAAGAGTAGAAAAAACCTTGTAAAAAAACATCCCGAGTGGATTGTTCACTATGGCAAAGGCGCTGTACTCGATCCCGGAATCCCAGCTGTGAGAACCTACATTGCGGAGATAATCGGTGAATTGTTGCAAAGGTATGACCTAGATGGCATCCACTACGATGACTATTTTTACCCCTATCCGTACAAAGGCATGCCTTTTCCTGATGAGGCTACCTTTAAGAAATATGGAAGCGGTTTTGAAAACAAAGCCGATTGGAGAAGGAACAATGTTGATGCATTGATCAAAGCTACCAATAATGCTATTATCAGCAATAGACCTAGGGTTAAATTTGGCGTAAGTCCTTTTGGCGTATGGAGAAACATAGCCTCTGACTCCTTAGGGTCAGAAACTAGAGCAGGTGCCCCAACTTTCGATTCGCTTTATACAGACACTAGAAAATGGTTGCAAAACGGTTGGGTGGACTACATTGCCCCACAGTTGTATTGGTCTATAGGTTTTGCTCCTGCTGCTTATGAAGTCTTAGCCAATTGGTGGGCAGACAATGCCTTTAACAGGCACATTCTTATAGGTCAGGCCGCCTATAAGGTCAACAACAATTACGATTCGGCCTGGTACAACCCAAGCGAAATACCCAACCAAATTAGATTGAACCGAAGCCTGGGCAAAAAAATTAAAGGCAGTATTTACTTTAGCGCAAAGCAAGTGATTAAGAACCCAAACCACCTTGCCGATAGCTTGAAAACACATTTTTATAAAGAGAAAGCACTGCCACCTGTGCTTTCTTGGAAACCACAGCAAAAATCTGTTCAACCAAACAATTTAAAAATAAAAGAAAAAGGCGGTAAACTGATGTTGAAATGGAAGCAGCCGCAAACACCTATTGGCCTTACAGAACCTGCATATTATGCCATTTGCATTAAGCAAGAAAAACAATATAAAATAATAAAGGTGCTTGAGGCAAAAAAGAAAAAAGCATTTATTGATCTGACTTTTAAAGAACAACCTATTGAGGTAATTGGCCTTAATAAGCATTTTAATTGATACTGGCCTGCAAAGAGTGATTTTTTTCAGCAATGGCATTGATGAACTCCACAACTACCAAGGGTTGTAGTTTGTCATTGATATCGATGTTTCTCGTGGTTACAAAATCTTCTAGTGTCTTGCCCATTCTGTTTTTTAAAACAGGGAAAACAGAGACAGAAAACTCTTTTAAAGTAATGAGCTTGCCATTGTAAAAAATGAAATAAGAAAACTTTTCATCGTGTTGTTTTACCCTTCTTTCAAAGGGTACTTCTGCCAATTTTCTGTAATCTACGTTTTGATTTACTTTTCGTAAAATATCCATATGGCCTACTTTTATGAGCTCATAAAAATAGAAGCCCGTTCCGGAGATTTTGCTGTTCTTGGGCGAATGTTGCAATGTCACAAAAGTTCTTGGTTGGCTCAATAGCTCATCATAAAAATAAAGTGATGCTATGCTAAAAGGAGAATAAGTATCAACCGTACCATTCTCATTGTACATTCTAACTAGATCTGTTTCATAATCTAAGCTAAGCGCGCCCTCTCTTCTTTCACCATTTTTAAACTCTATTTCGCCTTTACAAATATATGGCTTAGGAGCACTCCACAGAAAATTAAGACAGGTAAAAAAAATAACTGAAGTTAAAAGAAATCGATTCATAATGGGTGGATACATTTAATTTGGGTAGTCATTTTACGTCAAATGCATACCATTTTTTCTTTAAGAAAAGGCGTTCATTTGCTCGTTTAGTAGCTTTTTACCATAGGCTGCTCATATTTTTTGGCAATGGAGAAATACTTATTTTACATTGAATGATTGGGCAACTTGTACATTATCGTAAGTTGCATCGATGAGAGAGTTGTAAAAATCGATGATCAAAATGGCATGTATGCCGTGGTCTACACTAAGCACATTTTCATCGATAAAGGCATCGATTTGCGAGGGAAAGGCTTCTTTTAGTTTGGGTAAAAGCTTTGTGGGAAATTGTTTTAAAGGAATGAAAGAACCTTCTTGAAAAAAGAAATAATCGAAAGAAGCGTGGTACCTGGTAAAGTTCTGATTATCGTGCTGCCTAATAAAATCTAAGTTGATATTTTTTTTCTCTTTTCTAAATACAGCTATCTCACCATCCATTATAAGTTCAAAAAACACTTCATTTTTATAATTGTCATCCGTTTTGAAAGGAAGCGCAATATAGCGCCTTGGCACTTGCATCAACTCATCAAAATATTCAAAGTAGCTTACTTGCGCAGCGGAAAAAGCCTTAGTTATGCCCTCTTCGTTTTTATGCAGAATTACACCGTGTTTGTAGTTGTAACTCACCACACCGCTTATCTCTCTGTTATCCTCTAGAATGATTCTGCCTTCAGACCAATTGATTTTATCTTTTGCCAACAAGGATAAGCTTGATACCAAAACGATGATAGTACAGCATAAAACTTTCATAGGATTCATGGATTTTTTTGATAGTATTTACCATAACTACTCTGAATCCGTTAACACATGTTAATTGCTCAAAAAGTATGATGTAATTTTCAAAATACTTTTTGAGCAAACTGCTCGATAAAGTTCAATTATTACTGATAACTTATAAGAGAAAAAGGGCTATAAAAGGTAAGAACAGAGCAAACAAAAGGGTAAATTGCTCAAAAAATAAGAATTGAATGCTTTTATAATCGATGCCATCTTAGATACTGATGCAATTATTCTATAAAGCTGCACTTAAAAAATAGGTGTAATAATTCTATCATTTAAATAAGTAAGGTCCTTTAATACTCTATAGTAAGTGCTAATGCATTTTATTCGTCTTTATTCAACTCTCAAGTATTTATTACGCCTTCCTACTATTTCTATCTTCATCTAAAATCCAAGAAAAGATCTCAAGCGACTCTTTCAGGCGACTCTTTCAGGCGACTCTTTCAGGCGACCCTTTAAGTAAGGGCTAATAGCACTCATAATACAATTTCATTTTTGGTAACAACTGAGGTCTTAAAGGGAACCTCACCCAAATTGTACCTCATATTAGCAAAACCAAAGCCATGTAAGTTATTTATCGCATCATTTAAATTTAAAGCAAAGTTTTAAAATATTATTTTGAAAAACAATCAAATATCAAATTATTATACGGTATAATAGCAATTTATTGATTTTTATAGAAAAACATCTAACAAAGGTAAGGATGTAATTAATTAAAGAATAGTTAATTCTTTACTACCAAGTTGCTGTATTTACGTATAAACTAAGTACATCAAGCATCCTAAAATTATGCACCATAAACTATCGACAAGATTTTTATCTATTATAGTTTTTATTTTTATCACTTCCTTTAGAAGTGTATTGGCCCAATATCAAGTCGAGCCTAATAAATACTATCAAGCATCTAAATATATTTCCTTGTATTTTGCTAGTTCAGAAAAATACGATACTGAGCTAAAAGCGTATTATCAACACAGATATTTTGAACCCTCTTGGCTCAAAACCAATGGTAGGCTTAATGGCAATGCGATAGAACTCATCAATTACCTGCAGCAGCATGAGTACGCCGAAGTATTGCTCAAGCCCTCTTTTATAGAATTGATAGAAAATTATCATAAAAGAATAGAAACGAAAGATAATTTACTATACAGCACACTAGGTACTTTGGACATAAGCCTTTCTAATATGTTTTTGCAAGTGGCCAGAATTAACCTTTACGGCTTAATTAACCCTGAAGACTTAGAAAAAGACACATGGCACTTGTCAAAAAGAGACACCAACCTTTTGGCAATAATGGAAAAAACCGCCTTTACGGGTAAAATAAGCACCAATTTGGATAACCTACTACCTAAAAATACGCAATACCATGAGCTAAAAAAACATCTAGCGAGATATAAGTTCATTAAAAAACATGGAGGGTGGCCTCATATACCAGAGGAAATTTTGGAGGTAGAACTAGGCGATACGAGTAATGTAGTGGAAATATTAAAAGAACGGTTGATAATAAGCGGCGATATGGATGCCATTGACTTTCACGGACTGGTCTATGATGAAGCTGTGGAAAATGGTGTAAAGCATTTTCAATACAGGCATGGCCTAAATGAAGATGGCGTGGTAGGCAAAAACACTTTATTCAACTTAAACATTAGTATCGAAGAAAGAATACAGCAAATACTGCTTAACATCGAAAAGCTGAAGTGGCTGCCTGAGAATAAAGACGAAAAATACTTGTGGGTAAACATACCTTCTTATAAGCTTAAATTCTTCGATAGAAACAAAGTGATTGAAAGCCAGAGAGTGGTAGTAGGCTCGCCTAAAACACCTACACCAATTTTTAAAAGCCAAATTTCTAATGTGGTATTTAATCCATATTGGAATGTACCTTACAGTATAGCCAAAGGGGAAATTGCACCCAAGGTTAGTGAAAACACTGCCTATTTGCTGGAGAAAAACTATGAGGTACTCAATGGATGGCAAGATTCTAAAGTAGTAGATTCTACGAATCAGGTAGATTGGAGCAACCCTGCTGTACATAGCGTATACCGCATCAGACAAAAGCCCGGACCAAGTAATGCGCTCGGTGTAGTTAAGTTTAACATGCCAAACAAATGGAGTATTTACTTGCACGATACCCCCTCAAAAAATACATTCTTGAGAGATAAGCGCGCTTACAGTCATGGTTGCATTCGCCTACAGCAACCAGTGCAATTGGCTTACAAGGTTTTAGGTATCAGTAATGAAGCGGAGAAGAAGGAGAAAATTGATGAGATCATCAGAAAGAGATCTACCGAAACTATTTTAATTTCAGACAGAATACCTGTAAATATCATTTACTATACAGCTGAAATTGACGAACAGGGCAAGCTCATGCTTTATGAAGATGTTTATGGATTAGACAGAAAATTAAACGAAAAACTGGTCTCAATTTTAATTTAAAAAAAGGACTGCCCTACGGCAGTCCTTCTTTATTATTTTTCGAATGGGATGCTTGAGCAAATTTTTGTACCCATTGGTGTTTTTTATCATATAAACCTCCATAGTAACAGGCTATGTGAGTCCAAGCAGGATTAAGAATGTTTGCGCGATGCATGTGTCCTTTCATGCCGGCATCTATCAATAAGGCGACAACAACTTTACGAGGCGTGTTTTCCCCTTCTAAACCATATAGATTTTCGCTACCAGTTTTCATTTCTTCTGCAAAAAGCCTAATTCTTTCTTCAGGCCATAGGCCGTCGGCTCCTTGGTGGCTATGTTCCCAATTTTTGGCTTCCAAATCTTTACTATGCTTACTTGCAGCTTCGTAGATACCCTTATGTGGTCTTAAAATGCCAATAGGACGCATTAATTTCAACTGCCTTGCGAGTTTGCTCAATGCCTTGAGGTTTTCTTCATATTCATTGTACCATACGGTATCAAGCACCACAGCAATTTTGCCTTCATTATTTTGCCTGTAATGTTTTCTTACAGTAAAAGATGTTGGTTCTCCTCCATAATCCTTATAATCTTTTCTTGCTTGTTCTAGATATGGTTCTATTACTTTGAGGTACTGCCGAGGATAGGCCCTTACAAAATTGATTTCTTTGATCATTTCTCTTTCCGATCTTCTTAAAAAAAAGCTATCCGTAGCGGTATCTAGTCTTTTAAAATCAGGTTGGGCGAGAAGAGGTAAGTATAACAAAAATGTAGCAGAGTAAAGGATAAATCGCATAATAAGTTTAGTTTGTTAAAGCTTAATTATTTAATGGTTAAAATTCTTTTAATATTGCGGGTAAGTGACTTTTTTGGGTTATCTGCTTTTTTGATGCAGGGAGACAAAATTTCAGGGTTTTATTTCTTACTGTAATAAATAAAAGAAGACATTCTTGTAGTAAAGTATATTTGGCTAAAGGCACAAATTTTATCCTATCCGGGATTTTAAAATACTATGAAAAACATAATATTTTTACTCATGTTTTTTCTGGCATTCCAAAGCTATATTTTTGCACAAGAAAATAAATGGAATGGCTATAAAACGGATACCTTCGAAGTAAATGGTAAGCAAGGCAAAATTGTGTTGCCAAAA
>Ga0207419_1001301_pt1 | contig 19215 bp, 14 predicted proteins | sample ElkSloMetagenome_4_FD_184723 | JGI IMG/M metagenome (GOLD analysis project Ga0207419, IMG submission 184723) | Hot spring microbial communities from Elkhorn Slough, Monterey Bay, USA - MD2A (version 2) | ecosystem: Environmental > Aquatic > Marine > Intertidal zone > Estuary: Microbial mat ...
ACTGTGTGCAAAATTTTTATGAAAAAGATAAAAAGAGTACCATGCTGCCGCAGGCGGTTTGTGTTTCATCGGGTGAAACGCCCGGTTTGATAAACCACCACGTAACTCCTCCCAAATATAGCACAACTCCGGTAACCTCTGGTATCATACGCTACAACACCAGCAAGAAGCATAAGCTGAAGCGAGGAATGATGACTGAGATAACTCCACCAGTACGCGTGCGTTTTGCGCCCAGTCCGACGGGCTTTCTGCATATCGGCGGCGTGCGTACCGCCCTGTTCAACTGGCTGTTTGCCCGCCACTACGGCGGGCAGTTCATCCTGCGCATCGAAGACACCGACGAGAAGCGGTTTGTACCCGGCGCGGTCGCCGATCTGCTGGCCTCACTGCGCTGGGTGGGCATCGACTGGGACGAAGGCCCGGACTGTGGCGGCCCGCATGCGCCCTACGTGCAGTCCGAGCGCCGCAATGCAGGCATCTACCAGCAGCATGTAGACCAACTGCTGGCAAGCGGGCATGCCTACAAATCATTTACCACTGCGGAAGAGCAGGAGCAGATGAAAGCCGAGGCTATGGCGCGCGGCGTCAAGAGTTTCCGCTTTCGTGGCCCTGACCGGGACTGGACGCCGGAGCAGGTCGCGGCTGCGGAAGCGCAGGGCAAACCCTACACGATCCGCCTCAAGGTGCCGCTGACCGGAACCACACACTTTCATGATCTGATCCGGGGGGGCGAGCAGATCGCGGTTGATAACGCGACACTCTATGATGTTGTGCTGCTCAAGTCGGATGGCATGCCGGTCTACCATCTGGCCCACCTGGTGGATGATCATCTGATGGGGGTGACGCATGTCATCCGGGGCGAAGAGTGGGTGCCCAGCACGCCCTACCATATTCTGCTCTACGCCGCCTTTGGTTGGGAGCCGCCCACCTTCGCGCATGTGCCCAACATCCTGCGGCAGGATGGGCGCGGCAAACTCTCCAAGCGCAAAGATGATGTTGCGACCAACCGCTTCTGGGAGCGCGGCTACCTGCCCGAGGCGATGCTCAACTATCTGGCGTTGCAGGGCTGGAGCTATGACGAGTCAACCGAGATTATGTCGGGCGATGAACTGATTGAGCGCTTTACCATTGATCGGGTCCAGCCCTCACCGGCGCGTTGGAACCCGGAGAAACTCAAGGATATGAACGGGATCTACATCCGCAAGCTGACGGTGGCGGAGTTGACGGAGCGCCTGATTCCCTTCCTGGAGCGGGTCGGGTTGATCGACACGCCGCCCATGCCCGAAGAACATACCTATCTTGAGCAGTTGGTACCGCTGATCCACGAGCGCCTGGAGGAGTTGAGCGAAGCGCCCGATCTCCTCGATTTCTTCTTCCACGATGTAAGCTATCCCGACCCGGCGCTACTCATCCCGAAGAAGATGGACGCCGCCGGCACCGCTGCTGCCCTGCGCGCCGCTCACGAACGGCTGATGCCGCTTGAAACCTGGGACGAAGCCCACCTGGAGGAGACCCTGCGCGCGCTTACGGGCGAACTGGGCGTCAAAGCGGGACAACTCTTTGCGCCCATCCGCGTTGCAATTACCGGACGTACGGTTGCGCCGCCGCTCTTTGAAACACTGGCGGCCCTGGGACGCCAACGCAGCCTGGAGCGCATCCATGCCGCCGCCGACACCCTGCGTTGACAGGGTGTACTATGCGTTTTGATGATCAAAGACAGGAACTCACGTAGTGCTGCCTTCAGGCGGCGGTGCCGGCAGAAACCGCCTGAAGACAGCATTACCCGCATATAACCGGTCACATACCGTTGAACGATGCCCTAAACTTCTGAAGGTGTCAAAACACAGTGACGTCTTATAACGGTAGGAGATCGGTAATGAATTGCGTAATCAGGGGGACACCGAATGGCTTGACAATAAAGCGTGTGGCCCCCATAGTTAGCGCTTGCTGCTCAATTTCAGGCTGCGCCGATATCATAATAATTGGAAGGGTTTCCCCGCGTATCCGCAAAGCGCGAATCAGATCAAGTCCATTCAGGAGCGGCATATCGAAGTTTGTCAGCAATAGATCTGCACCATACTGACCGTAGAGTACCAGTGCATCGGTACCGTCATTGACTGCCGAAATCGAAATAGTAGGGTATAAACGTACAACAATCCGTGCAAGCAATGCACGAACACCATCGTCATCGTCGGCGATAAGAATATGGCGAGATGAACGCATGACGAACCTCACTCTTATTTTTTTCGTATAAATATTATTTCTTCTGATGGAACAGTCGTAAATAGTACTTTCCGCACTTTCGCCGGGATGACCCGATGAAATGTAACAATGAACAGGCGTTACGCGGTCCCTGACGTGGCAGCGCATATCGCCTCCGGCCGGGTGGAAAACAACATCCTTTTTGGGAAACATGCGGCTCTCCGAGTCACATGTTTCCCAAAAAGGATGGAAAGGGGCCATCTTTTCCCAAAAAATTTGCTTCCAGAGCAAATTTTTTGGGAAAAGACAGAACAAGGACCATGCTGCCGCAGGCGAATCGGGCTTCCATCGGGTGAAACGTCCGGTTTGAACACACCAACCGCGTACGTCGTGTCATTAACAGCACGACGATTGGTGATCGTCGTGCTGTTGCTATCCGGTAATAATTTCAAAATATTCATTTCAAATCATGCTAAATGCGATGGCGGTTTTTTGCGTACTTTCTGCCATGAATGACAGAAAAACTACCGGGGATAGTTCTTCTATACTATTACAGGGGGGCATCCATGGTCCCAGTATTAGATAGGACTCCTGGCTATTGACGGCACACGGTGGACAGGTATACCATGGTAGGAGATGCAGCAGTATAAAAAGTAAAAGGGTCATCGAAGATACCTGAACGCTAAAAGTGCCGCAATCCTGTTGCGCCTGATCAAACGCCTTACTACGATGCAGACATACAAATCAATGATGGGAGCAACACCGTGAAGTTGGAAGGCTCGCTCGAGATGTTTCCATTGCGCGAGTTGATTGAGATGACGGTCTATAGTTCAGTTACAGGATCACTCAACATCTACAGCGCACAAGGAGATGGACATATTTTCTTTCGTGATGGTCAACCCTACCATGCCATCTATAACACAAAGACAACCGGTATAGCTGCGGTGGTCGCCATGTTTGAAATGCTTCAGGCAACATTTACATTTGTTGCCGATGCGGTTGCCGACGAAGAAACGCTTACCAGTGATCCACTTGATCTGGTGGAGAATGCCGAACGGATGGCCGACCGGTGGCAGCGCCTCCGTCCGGATATTCCCGATCTCTCCATCGTGCCCCATCTGCTCTGTTCTCAAGAACGCGCGCGCTTCAACATCAGCCCGGCGCACTGGTCGATCTTTACTGCTATCGACGGCCAGAAATCGCTGGAAACCATTATTCAGAGCCTCAATATGGAACCCGTTGAAGTGTGTGAAGCCATTGTGCAGATGAAATCCGACCATCTGATTGAACTCAAACAGTCGAACAGGTTTATCAATGAGTGTATGGTCGAGACGACTCCGACCACACCGACCGGGCACCCGCGCGCAGCCGGGGCCGGTGTCTTTGATCGGTTGTTGGGAAACAGTGCCTCGGTAAAAACTCGGCATGCCGAGCCGGTACCCGCGTGCAAGGAAGATAACGCTACCGTGAGTACACCGGCGTCGCTCAAGGGGCGATCATTTAATGAGGAAGACCCCATTCTGCGCCTGCTACGCAACTGATCCATGCCGGCGGTGGCCTGATGTGGTTGCCGCCGTGTGCCCCCCATGCTACAATACCCCCGATCACCCACTGTGTGACAGAACTTACGCAGTGGGCATACACACCGAACATGTAACCAATGGTACTTCTCGTTTTTTTGACGACCATGTTGCTCGCCGAGGAACATGGCCGTCGAAAACATGCGTTGCACGATGAGCGCTCAAACCGGGCATCTCACCCGGTCAAACGCCGCCATCGCCTGGGGCAGCATGGTACGTTCGTATCTTTTTCAGGAACATGTGGCTCGAAATGTGCCACGATATACGCGTAAAATGACTCGGAAGGGAATTTCGCCTCCGGCAGGGTAAAAAAGAACAGCAACGTACGTGCAGATCAGGATCGCCGGTCTTCAATTGTACGTTTTATCCTGCATTATCATAAAGAACAAACATTGATAAAACAGAAACGCGTTGCTCATGGTGAGATCCATGCGATGTTCTCTGTTCTTTTGTTCTTTGTTTTCTCTATTTCTATATGCAACGACCTGAAATTATTACAATTGATGGACCGGCCGGATCAGGCAAGAGTACCCTGGGTGAACTCCTCGCCCGACAACTTGGCTATCTCTACTTCGATACCGGGGTGATGTACCGTGCGCTGACCTGGGCTGCGTTGCACCGGCAGACCGATGTCTACAATCAGGAAATGTTGGAGCATCTGGCCCATCAGGTTGTGATCGAAGTTGTTGCCCCTATGCAGGACGATGGTCGCCAGTACACGGTGCTTCTGGACGGCACCGATATCACCTGGGAGATCCGGCAGGCTGAGGTGGATCGCAATGTTTCGGTGGTTGCGCGCTATCCCGGGGTACGTGCTGAAATGCGCCGCCGACAGCGTGTCATCGGGCAGCGGGGGCATGTGGTGATGGTGGGGCGGGATATCGGCACCATCGTTATGCCGGAAGCTCCTCTGAAGATCTATCTTGATGCCTCGCTCGAAACGCGGGCGCGTCGGCGTATGGCGGAACAGCGCCGGCGCGATGATACGGTTTCGCTGGAGGAGATCCGCGCTTCTGTGGCACGCCGGGATGAACTTGATCAGCATGTAATGCAACCGGCTCCCGATGCCCGTATTCTGCATTCGGACACGCACTCTCCTGAAGAAGAAGTTGCCTGGATTATCGCCCTGTTTGATTCTGCTGAACCGCCCTCGTCCATGTAGATAATGTGCCCTAACGCTCGCCTTTCGCAACCGGTGAAAGAGGCCATACTTATGACAATTTCACGGAAAGATCCCGACCGCACGCGCAAAAGCTCAATGACCCGATCACCACAGGATGTTGAACAGCGCTCCTGGCTGTCCGCCCCAAAACGCCTGGTGTATCGCACACCCGCATCAGTGATCGAAGAGACTGGCTTGCGTGATGAACAGGGGCGTTTACAGGAAAAAGAGATCTATACCTGTCGACACCACTGGTCGCTACTTCTCCGTGATCTGTTAATCCCGATAGGTATGCTGCTCATTTTTGCGGCGCTGGCGTACTACCGTGCAATAGGTGGGGAGTTCCTGGATATTGATGTGGTTCCTGTGGGCGGGATTGATATTGTGAACCGGGTACTCCTCTTTGCTGTTTTTATTGTCGTTTGTGTCTGGTTCTTCCTGTCACTGGCAACATCAACCCGGCGTAATACCATGGCCATACTGATTATTCTAGGTGTGCTGCTGGTGGGCTTATTCTACTTCCGCTACCAGGGCGGGCGTGTTTTCTATATCAATCAGAACCCCTTGCTTGATCGGTCGTTTGACACGCTCAATGTGGTGTTGATCGGTCTGGCAATATTGAGCGGTCTTGCTGTCGCCTATGTGGTCTTCGACTGGCTGAACGATTTCCTGATCCTGACGGACCAGCGCGTGATATACGACGATGAGAAGCTTTTCGTGCGCCGCGAACAGGATCAGATTATTATCGAAGATATTCAGAATGTCGTGATTGATACCGGCGAAAATACTCCGCTGGGCTATCTCCAGCACCATCTCAAGTTTGGGAAAGTCGTGATCCAGTCGGCCAGTTTTCGCCAGGATATCGTGTTTCGGGGTGCCAGCAACCCGAAAGAGATGCAGCGGCAGATTATGGGGGAAGTGAAAAAGGTACAGGAAAACTGGAAAAAAGCCGACTTTAATAAAATGATCCGGAAGATTACGAATACCGCCGCGCCGTCTGCCGCCGCATCCGCACAACCGGTGAAGCGCTCCAGCACGGCACGCTTCCTGGCGCAGTTCTTTCCGGAAAATCCCGAGCGCAAAGAGGATGGTACCATTACATGGCGACCACACTGGATCTTTGCGGTTGCCGAGTTATTGCGCCCCACTGGTGCGTTTTTTCTGGTTATTGTTGTTCTGCTGATCAGTGTACAAATAGGGTTGTTGCCAGTCAACCTTTTGGGTTGGTTTGGTGTACTCTTGCTGCTCTGTATTGTCGGGTTTATCGGGTGGGTTTTGTGGCAAATTGAGGACTATCGCAATGACCTCTATATTCTGACATCATCGCAGGTTATTGATATTGCGCAGGTACCTTTTGGTCCCGAAAATCGCCGAACTGCCAGCCTGGGCGCGTTGCAGAATGTTCAACTCAAAACCACATTTATTGGAAGGTATATTGGGTATGGCGATGTTGAGATGGAAACCGCTGGGGGGAAGAGTGATAGCAAGTTCACTTTTCATGGAGTGCCCCAGCCATCGGAGGTTGTCGCCTTGATTAATAAATATCGCGCCGAGTTCAAGCGTGGCGAGCGCGAACGCTCGCTGAATGAAACAATGGCGCTGCTTAAGGAATACCACAACTTTGTGCAACAACAGCAGCATGGCCGGGTCGAAGGTCAATAAGCAGTGGAACCAGGCACACCACCGAAACGTCTGATAGAGTAGCGCTGAATGCGCGATGCGGCATGCCAGGCCGAATGCCGGCCCGTTGCCGGCGTTCGGATCGAGATGTATTAACCCATAATCAACGATTGATAGCAGAATGCAACATCTTTTACGATCCATGCAGGCCACCGGCCGCCGGTCATTGGCCGCCTTTCTCTGCCTGATACTGGGCATAACGCTGGTAGCCGTTCCCACATCTACGCGGGCGCAGGAACAGGAGCCGTCACCGGTGCGCCTGCAGGTAAGCGCGGGATATGATGGAACCTATCGTGTGAGCCACTGGTTTCCAGTCAATGTCACCGTGAGTAATGATGGCCCGGATATTCAGGGCGTCATAGAGTGGCATTTCCCGGGTATGCGCGACAATGTCACTTTCAAACGCGTGGTTGATCTCCCCCGTGGCGCACAGAAACGCCTGGTGCTGAACGCTTTTGCCAAAGACTTTGCCCGCGCGGGTGAGGTTCGTCTGGTTGTCGATGAGACGATCATCGTCGAAGAACGGGTTCGTCTGGTGCCGATTGAAATCGAGCAGTATGTTGTCGGCGTGGTGAGTGGTGATAGCGCGCTGCTCAGTAGCCTGGCATCAATGAAATTCAATAATCGAACCAGTACAACCGTGACGCATCTCTCCCCCGAACTGCTGCCGGAAGAGGCGATGGCGTTGGCCGGGATTGATGCGCTGTTCATTCACGATATCACAACGACCAACCTTACCCCCGCCCAGCGTGCCGCATTGGAACTCTGGATCTCCCTGGGCGGGCAACTGGTTGTCAGTGGTGGCGCCAATGCGGAGCGCACTGTGCCCGGCCTGGCAGATCTATTACCGGTTACGGTTGAAGGTCTAACCGCCGATGTTACGTTAGCTTCCCTCGGAAAAATGGTGCCCCGTGAGCGCGAAACCCTGCCCACTAGTGCAACGGTGAGCCGGGTTGAGTTGCAACCCGATGCTCAGGAAGTTGACGACGCCGGTCTGATTGTGACGCGGTCACAGGGTGCCGGGCAGGTTATTTTTAGCCGGTTTGATCTCAATATATTGCGTGCCTGGACCGGCGAGCCCACCCTCTGGGCGCGCGTGATCGAGTCAAGCATGAGTTTTGAACCGGGAACCCTCTATCGTTGGCGCGACGATAATCTGGTACAAGAGGTCGTTCAGTTCCCCGGCCTGGAATTGCCCTCCTTCGGTATCCTGGTGCTGTTTATCCTCTTCTATGTTGTCATTATCGGTCCCCTCAATTTTCTGATGTTGCGGCGCATGCGCCGCAGCGAACTGGCCTGGATAACGGTGCCCGCAATTGTTCTGCTGTTTGTGGGTGGTACGTATGGTGTGGGCACACTCATTCGGGGCAACCGGCCCCGCGTTGTGCAAGTCGCCATCGTGCAAGGGTTTGAAAATACGACGCACGCACAGGCAACCGAGTTCATCGGTCTGTTCTCGCCCCGGCGGGATACTTACACGCTGACCCTAACGCCCGATGCACTGGTGAGCCAGGAGCGGCTCGGCTGGGACAATAGCGCGTATGCGTCGGTTGTCTGGACGGATGGTGGTACCGAACTGCGCGATCTGCTGGTTGATGTCTCCTCATTGCGAACCGCGATTGCCGAACACGATGTGGATGTGCCATTTCAGGTGAGCAGCAATCTCCAGCGGCAGCAGGGGGAAGTGCGCGGCGAAGTGCAAAATCTGGGGAGTGAGCCGCTACCGGATGCGATGATTGTCTATGGATCAACCCAGCAACGCCTGGGGACACTGGCTCCGGGTGCCGGCCATGAAGTGGTGCTGGAGCGTAACCGGGGAAACTTCCCGGGTTTCTCCAATTCTGACGATGACGAAGCAATGTTTAATCGCCGGCGCATCCTGAGCATCCTGGATGAACCCGACCAGTTTGGTCGTTTTGGGCCAAATGCACCAATGGGTGGGCTGGATGACAATGGTATCTATCTGCTTTCCTGGCACGAGCAACCGTTGAGTACAGTCCAGATTGACGGCACAGCAGCACCCCAGGATGGGTTGACACTTTATGTCATTCGATTGAACGGGTAAGCATCGCCCACTACGTAACTACTGACGAAACCAGGAAGTGTGGACAAAAACTTATGAGCACGCTTGTCGAAACCAAAGAGTTGACCCGCTACTATGGCAACACTATCGCGCTTGAGAGCCTGAATCTGGAGATCCCCCAGGGAGCCGTGTATGGCTTTATCGGGCCGAATGGTGCCGGTAAGACGACCACAATGCGGATCATGACGACATTGCTTGCGCCGAGCAGTGGGCAGGCCTGGATTGCAGGCAGTTCCGTCATGCGTGAGCCGCGTGCAGTACGCCGCCTCGTCGGGTTTATGCCCGACTTCTTTGGAGTGTATGATAATATGCGTGCCTGGGAATATCTTGATTTCTTTGCGGCTTCCTACCAGGTGCCCGCTGACCGGCGCGCAACAATTATTGATGAGTTGCTCGAACTGGTCGATCTGCGCCACAAGCGTGATGCCTATGTGATGGGCCTGTCGCGGGGAATGAAGCAGCGGCTCAGCCTGGCGCGCACGATGGTCCACGATCCGCTGCTGCTGATTCTAGATGAACCGGCCAGTGGGCTTGATCCGCGCGCGCGGGTTGAGTTGCGCGAACTACTCAAGGAGTTGCGGTCACTGAACAAGACCATTATGATCAGTTCGCATATTCTGACGGAACTGGCCGAGATGTGTACACACATCGGGATTATCGAGCGGGGCAAATTGCTGGCTTCGGGGGAAGTTAATGCGATTATGCGCTCGCTGCATGCACACCATATTTTTGAAGTCCATGTGCTGGGTGATCCGGCGGCGGCGGCGGCGGTGGCCCGCCAGTTCCCCGGCATCATTGATGTGCGTACGCAACCCGAAGCACTGCCGCCCATGTTGCATATCGACTATCAGGGCGATGATCAGGGAATAAGCGCGCTGCTGACCCACCTGGTGACCGGTGGTGTCGCCGTGACCCATTTTGCCGGCCAGACCAGTGATCTCGAAGATATCTTCCTCAAAGTGACCAATCAGGCGGTGCCACTTTAAAATAACCGGCCTTACGCGATAGCTGATAAACCTGGCGTTTAAACTAATGAAATCTCCTGCGATTTCAATGGCCTGTGACGCGTGCGAAAGAAAAACAGCAAGAGCGCGGCGAACTTCCATCAGCCTGGGAATGGATTCGCCGCGCTGTCGTGATTCTCAGGCAGCCGCAATCATCACCACGAACAGCATAAAGAAGAAGCAACCGGCCAGCACCGTTGGCACAAGCTGGAGATACCCCAGAATCAGCCCGGCTGTCGCCATCCCATCACCCCGGATATACCCATTCGCATCACGGATCTCCCGCCGGGCCATGTGACCGGCAATGACGGCACCAATGGCACCCAGCAGCGGCAAAACCGTCCAGGCAATGATCCCCAGGATCAGGCTAATCGTTGCGGCGCTGCTGGTCGGCAACATAGCAGGCTGATACGGTGCGTGCTGCGGTGGCGCGTAGGGTAGCGGTGCAGGCGGTGACGCTCCATAGGACGACTGAGGCGTAGCAGACGATGCATGCTGGGGGTGCGGCGCATAGGGTCGTGGTTGTGGTGAGTATGATTCAACCGAGGGGGCCTCGACGCGCTGTGTATCGCCGGCGGGCATGGCAATCGTTTCTTTGCCCGCGCTGGATGTAGCCGTAACCCTTATCCCGCAGTTCTGGCAAAACTGGGCATCATACGGTTCAATAACTGTTCCACATATTCGGCACTTCATATCTATAACTCCTTCGAGGCCGTTGATATCAAGCGTAGCATCACATAGTACGGTTTGTGTAGCGAGTATGTTGCATGTCCGCGTTCGGGTCAGATGAAGGCCATCTCACAGAGCAGAATATCGGGATCGGCAAAGAGGCGTACGGGCAATGTGCTGCACCCGATGCCCCGGCTAACCAGCAGCAGACTCTGTTGCTGCGGTCCAACATGAAATCGTCCGTGGAGGAATTTTTGGTTGAGCTTTCCCGGCGGAATAAAAACCGGTTTTCCATTTGGTAGTACAATCTGGCCACCATGGGTATGCCCGCACAGCGCCAGTGTAAACGGTTGCTCCGGTAGATCTTCCAGACCCTGCGGCGCATGCATTAACACAATTCGTACGCCCTCGGCTCCCGCAAACGCGCTGGTGACATCCGGTGTACCCTCGCAAATGTCGTCAAGCCCACAGATCCAGACATGCGCAAACGGCGGAGCCAACTGAACATTACGGTTCATTAATACTCGGATGCCGATGGCCTCCAGTTGCCGGATGATATACTGTTCGTCGGCCCAGATGTCATGATTGCCCAGGACGGCAAAGCGACCGTATGGTGCCGGGATCGGCGCGAGGTGTTCAATCAGGGTATCGATATGTCGGGCATCTAACGAGACAAAGTCACCGCCAAGCAGCAAAACATCCGGTTGTGCTTGCGTCAATGCCTGGCACGCAGTGGCAATAACCCGCGCCGGCGTGATCGGTCCTGCGTGAAAATCTGACGCAAAGGCAATCCGCAGTGGACGGTCAGGCGCATCGCCGGTGCCCGTATGGTTCGGCACAACCAGTTGGTGTTGCTCAACGTTGAAGGTGCGGTGCAGTCCAACCCGGTACATCAGTTCTGCCGGCCAGCCATTGCCGTACACCAGCGCTAAAACCTGTTCGCCAGTATGACGCAGCGTAGTATAGTTGCGTGCTCGTCCATTTCGGCGCATCAAACTCTCTCCTGCATATGTTTGTCGTCGCTTTATTGTATCACTCTCACTCAACGGCGATGTAACCAGGTGTGCGGCTGCAAGCCACACCTACATCTTCCGGATATGAATGACCGGGAGTCCCGGCTTTAGCCGGTTGGATGCCTGCCTTGGTAGCGACATCCTGCCGGGAAAGCTCGATCCGGCTGATTAACGATGAACTTTTAGGGAATATTTCGAGTATGAAATGACCGGGAGTCCCGGCTTTAGCCGGTGGAATGCCTGCCGGGACAGTGGCATCCTGCCGGGAACGTCTGATCCGGCTGAAGCCGGGACTCCTGAGCGGTGATATCCAGATCTAATCCTCAAAGTTCATCAAGCCGCACCTACGCTAACGTTGATGGCACCCCTGATCTACAACAGCTAAACAATGTTGTTCAGATACATGCTATCGGACGCAACACACCGCAACCCGCGTACGTCAAATGTATACAGTTAAAGCATATGCATATGTTCCAGCGAAGGAGGATTTATGCAATCCGAGTATACCGAGCAGGATACCGAACATGCCCGGCAGGCGGAGCGTTCCTCCGCCGGACGGCAGACGCAGCAACTCCCGTCTATGCCTCCGAAGGATACCATCGCTCCCGCCCATTCCGATGGTCGTAATAATCTTGCAGCCCTGGCGTTGATTGGCCTGGGTGTGCTGTTGCTGCTAAGCCGCGTTGCGCCGCTGCATCTGGAGTTTGAAGGCGGCATGGTGCTGCTGACCATTGCCGGCTGTTTTCTCTTCTTTGCCTTCTGGAAGCGTGTTTTTGGACTGGTGATTCCCGGATGTATCCTGGCCGGTCTGAGTGTTGGCGTCACATTTGCCGATGTTACCCATGGCGTATCGGTACTCTGGGGGTTGGCGCTGGGCTTTCTGACGATCCTGTTTGTGGGACGCGCCATGTTCAATTTACGCAGCCACTGGCCGATCTACCCGGCTGTCCCACTGTTTGCGGTTGGAATCATCGTTGCCGCGACGAATCTGCCGGCCTTCTTTGCCGGCGGACTGGTCTGGCTACCCGTGCTGCTAATCGGCCTGGGGATCTATCTGGGATCGGGACGGAGAACGGCCTGAGGCACCAGTCTGGCTGTGCAACTGTGAAAAGAAGCAAACGAAAGCAAACAGCGGCGCTACGTCTGGTAGAGCCGCTGTTCGACAATATAGGTCAGTACTGCCTCCGGTACCTGGTAGCGTATCGGTTGCCCGGCGGCAACACGCCGGCGTAGCGCAGTGCTGGAGATATCCAGTTGTGGCCCGGTGACGCGGTCAGTGGAGTTTGCCAACCCCGGCAGGGCCGCATCAAGCCGGGTGAGATCCGGGGCAGAACCGGGGCGACCCACCGCCGCGAGACGTGCCAGCGAAATAATCTCCGCGGCCGCGTGCCAGTGTGGCAGCGACTCCAGCGCATCTCCACCCACAATAAACCAGATCGTAGCGCTATCGCCCAGCCGATTGCGAAAATCCTGCAATGTATCAATGGTATACGAGGGAGGCGTGCGCCGAAGCTCAACATCGGAGGGAACCAGCGCGGAATTGCCGGCGCAGGCACGTTCTACCATTTCCATGCGTTGCGCCGGGTTAGCACGCTGTTGACCCTGCTTGAAGGGCTGCTGGGCCGCCGGTACAACATAGATCTGCGCTAACCCGAGCGCCCAGCGCGCTTCCTCTGCAATAACCAGATGCCCATAATGAATCGGGTCAAATGTCCCCCCAAGAATACCGATACGCTGCATAGCTTAACGCTCGTCTTCGAGTTCCAGTTCCAATGCATCCTGAAAGAGATGCCAGATCATCCAGGCGACGGTACGCTGATCTTCAAATGTCAGATCATCAATGAATGGCATAATCAGTTCCGTTACGTCGCTGCGAGGCAGCATATAAACCCGCGCACCCAGGCGCTCGTGGAGTTGCAGCGCCAGCAGATCCGCCAGTTCAAAAAGCATACGTTCTGGAAGTTGTTTAGTTGTACTATAGTGATACCCGCGCATAGAGCCTCACCCTCACCGTTTGTGCTATCATTCGTCTGAGTATGACTTCCGGCGGTTTCGACCGGCCCGTAGTTGGCGCCGTTGCGCAGCCGTCGCGCGCATATTTGACGACATACGGCGTACATCCTCATACTCTTCGCGCAGTTGACTCGGCGAGAAGTCTTGCAGATCGTCAAATTCCATCTCGCGTCGGCGCGAAGGTTGCGTGGCAGCCGGTACCCGGCTGTGCATCATCTCTTCCAGCATTGCTTCGTCATTCTGCTCTCGCAATGCCGGCACCCGGGTCGATCCGCTACGCCGCTCCGGCAGGCGCGCCACATCGCCCCAGGCTTCACCACTGGTCAGGCTGTCGTGGACATAATCGAGATACTTCTGGATCTCCTCATTATCATTCAAGCTATGGAAGGGGATCGTCGCGCCACTGACCGTTTTGACACTCTGCCCAATTTCCCGGAGGGTCTGGTCAATGCCGGTCACGAGTCCCTGCATGACCGCGGCCAGTTCAGCCCGCTCCCCGACAGTCAAATTGGCAAAACCGACCAGGGCTTTCTCCTGGGCATGCAGCAGTGTGCTGCGCAGGATAGCAATATCGGCCTGGGTTTGCAGTTCATAGCGCTTCACCAGATGTGCCTGCCGCACTTGCTCAACCAGTTCATCCGTCGTCACGGGTGTCCAGAGCAATGCCGGGATCAGGATAAAGCCGATAATGCCGATGATAACCTGTTGCAAAATCAACCCGGTGTCGGCAACTGTCGGCTGGGCAGCCCACCAGCTATATTGGATCTCGAACGAGTAGTAGAGCAAATAGAGGGATGCGCCGATAATCACGGCATACCCCCAGGTCTTTGCATTGATTTTTTGTAGGAGCATCCCACCAGGTGACCACGGAATCAAGAATGAAGTCAAACTAGGTGGGGCCAGGACCAGGATCGCCGTAAATGCGCCGGCCACAACCACATTATCGGTGAGTTGGCTCTGAACGCCCCACCAGTAGACGCCCGAGCCGCCCATAGCGATAAAGGCCAGCAGGGCCAGCAACGTTTTCGCGGTAAACTGCACCCCACTACTCCGGCGTCGTTGTCCTCGTACCATGTCGAGATAGCGACTGCTCACGTGGTGCCACCTTTCTGGATGCGGTATAATTTGTGACTATACCGACGACAACAATGTAGAACGACTACGTAATACGCTGATGAAGGAACCTGCACTTTCATGAAACCTGCTTACGGCATTGAAAGTCAGCATCAGCGATCTCTGTGTTCGCGTAACTTTCTTATAAACTCAACCACCCCGATGTTTTTCGCAGATCGGATTAATACAGGATGACAGTCCAGTGTTTACTCCTCCGCATCGATTGGTTGAACATCGGGCGCGAGAATGATATATGTTTCGACCCAGTCTTCGTACCCGGCATCGCGTAATCTTTGAACCAGTGCCGGCGACAGAGCCGTTAACCCATAACTTTCGTTGATCTGATAGGGTACTTCCAGGGCGGCCCCCCCCTCCTGACCAACCAGTTGAAACCGGGCCTGTGCAACAAAGGGACCGGAGAAATTCCCCAGCGCAACAGGCTGTTGATTTATGGGATCATACCACCAGAGCCGGCTACTGGAAGTCGTATAGGCTTGCGGGGTTGCAAAGACCTCGCGATTGGCCTGCTGTGCGCGCCAGCGCTCCTCATTTGTCAGCCGGGGCAGGGTTGGCGGTACAATGGTCACCTCTGGCTCAGGGCCGGCGGTTGGCGCTAACTCTGCCGTCTCGGTAAGCGGTATCGTTGGACTCTCGGAAGCGGGCGACGGTGGCGAAGTCGCCGGCAATTCCGCAACCGAAGGGGTCACGTCGGCAATTTCAGGGGTGGGACTCGTAGATATTGCCGGGGACATCATATCTGGCCCTGGCAACGATGCAGAGGGTTCAAGCGTCGGTGGACGACCTGTCTGGAGTGGTTCGGCACAACCAGTCAGTATCAACGCTGCACCTATGAATACAACTACAAAAATATATATGCGAATTGCCACATTCGAAACTGGCTCCGGGGACTACCCCTGTCTGGCGCGTGACCTGATTACAGAACTTCTGTTCTATTTTAACACGAATAACAGGCGTCGGCAAGCGAAACGTACCACCTGATTCGGAACAACCGCCTGGATACCGGCACCGCCACCCACCGCGCTTGGCGAACTGCATTCCCGTGTATCGGTGTGATAAGGCGTTGAGTGAGGTGCCGGGATGCAGTATGTGTGACAGGTGTTATTGAGGCTAACCTGGTGTGATAAGCGCCGGAGATGATTCTCCGCTTGCGCGCATCGCTCTAATTCGGTTTACACATCGGGAGCAATTTTACCACAAATTCCCCGATCATGGGATGCGGTCCTGTTAGAAACCTGTCCGGCATTTCTTTTGTTCTGTTACGGCAAAACAGCTACTAGATAATCTGTACTAAATTTACATAAACGAAATATATACTTCCGAATAGTAGCACAGGGGGTGAGGTCTTGTCAATAGTTATGGTACCATTAACCAGCACGCTGAGTACTACCACAATATCGCGTAGGAATGGCATCCGGGGGAACTGGACGGCGAAGACTGCCGGCATAGATGACCGGCCGGTTCGCCGCTCGAACGCTGGATTGGGCTGGGTTTTCCAAACACGATTTACTACAAAGTGTAAGAAGTTTAGCAGTACCGGGTGTGCGCCCATCCTACCGAACGGTGGTCCCAAGCCGATCCAGCGCCAGCCGCAGCACCTGCGCCAGATCGGTGGCATCTATCGCCGCGAACTCCGGACAGTCCCAATGCGCCGGCGGGGAAGCCGGATACTGCACACGAAAAGAGTGGGCCTGCCTGCGCGTTGTGTAGTGGCTCGCCGGGTGTTGCTCTACCAGATGCGCCAGCGCCAGCGCCAGGCGGTCGTGTCCCGCGTGTACCAGCAGCATTGCAATGCCCAGCAGGGCGACCAACAGTTCCGAACGGGAGTCTATCCGCACAGCCATGTCTGCCGCTTCAATAAAGCAGTGGTGGGCCTGCGTCCGGTCGCCGGCTGCCAGCAGCGCGTGCCCCAGGCTCGCCAGCACGCGGGCAATCTCCCAGTTACCACCCATCTCGCGGCTTATTTCCAAACAGGTCCGGAACTGCGTGACGGCCGCGGCATAGTTGCCCTCATTGTAGTAGGCGCGCCCCAGATGGCCATACACCAGCGTGGTACCGGAGGGATAATCAATTGTGGCAAAGATCTCGCGGCTCTGCGCGAACATCGTGTGCGCCCGCTCCCACTGCCCCTGCGCGTGATAGACACCAGCCAGCTTACAGATATTTATCCCGGTGAGCAACCGGTTGCCGGTAGCCTGGCTCTGGGCGACAAGCTCGGCAAACACCCGGGCGGCTTCCGGCAATTCCCCCCGTGCCTCCGCCACTAACCCCAGCACGGTCAGGGCACCCCGATGGGTCCAGACATCCCCCATTGTTTGACCAAGTTCCAGGGCTTCCTGGGCGCATGTGTGGGCCTGGAGATAGTCACCTAGAAACACGGATGCCAGTCCACGTTCAAATAGCGCCAGCCCCCGTTCCCAGATATGCGGTGTAGCATGCAGCAACTCAAGCGCCGGTTGGAAACAGGCACGGGCAGCACTGTAGCGGCCCATACCCATCAGCAGGATGCCCCGGTAGGTCAGCGCTTTACCGCACCAGACCGGCAGTTGGGCCTCCGCTGCTGGTTCATCTGCAAGCGCCTGCTGCAGGACGGCGGTTAATCGGGCGTAGACCTGATCGCCTTCGGCCAGCCAGCCCCGGACATAGTAGAAATAAGCGAGCACGAGCATAGCGCCGTCGAGCGCGACAAAGTGGTTGTGTGCTATCGCATAGCTCCAGGCGACGCGTATATTTTCAATATTGGCGGCAACGTCATTGATTGCGGTCTGTTCGCGGGGACCATACAGGAAATCCCGGCGCTGCGCTAAAAAGAGGAGCCAGTAGTCGCTGTGGCGGCGTTGATACTCGGCAAGCAGTTCTGGCCGGCGGACGAGCAGTTCGTTGAGATACTGGCGCAGCAGTTCGTGCAGACTGTACTGCTCCTCGGCATGGTAGCGCACTAGAGATTTATCCTGCAGGGCCGCCAGGACCGGCAGAGTGGCCCCGGCAACCTGTTCGGCGGCTGCGCGCGGGAAGCTGCCCCGAAATATGGCGAGTCCCAGCAGCGTATCCTGTTCGGCTTTATTGAGCAACTGCCAGGAGTGGTCAAACACGGCGCGCATACTGCGGTGGCGTTCGGGCACGGTACGCCGGCGCGTTGCCAGAATCTCAAGCGTCTGCGCCAGTTCATGCACAATTGCTTCGCAGGACAACACGTTTACCCAGGTAGCCGCAAGTTCAATTGCCAGTGGAACGCCCTCAACCACCTGGCAGAGTTGAGCAATTGCGGTCTGGTTGTTGGCAGTCATTGCAAAGGTATGCGTCGTCCGGGTGGCACACTGGACAAAGAGCTGGACAGCACTATACGCGCTGAGTTCTGTCTGGTGTGCGGGTGTCGGCAGTTCCAGGCCAGTCAGGTTAACCACCCACTCGCCCGGCAGGTTGAGCCGCTCGCGGGAGGTACACAGGAGCGTAATGCCGGGCGCGGTTGTCAGGATATCCGCCAGCAGGGCTACGGCATCCAGCAGATGTTCCAGGTTGTCGAGCAGCAGTAGCATACGCCGCATGCTGAGAAAACTCAGGAGTTGCGCGTGTACTTCACGCGTCCCCTGCGCCTGCAAGGGAAGAATGCCGGCGATAGTGGCCGCAATATGTTCAGGCGTGTCAATGCTTGCCAGCGACACAAACCAGACACCGTCCGGATAGGCTTGCAGACAGAGGTGCGCCGCCTGGAGCGCCAGGCGGGTCTTGCCAATCCCGCCCAACCCGGTGATGGTCAGCAACCGGCAGTCGGGATGGTGCAATTGGGTTGTGATATGCGTCAGTTCGGCTTCACGCCCGATCAGTGGGCCTGTCGGGTGGGGTAGATTGTGCGCTGCCGGCACACTGACGGCAGCCGCGTTGTTCGCCGGAACCAGATTGCCCTGGCGGATCTGCTCGTAGAGATCGCTGGTTGCAGCTTCGGGCTGGATGCCCAGTTCGGTTTCCAGCAACCGGCAGCAGGTGCGATACTGCTCCAGCGCGGCGCTCCGCTGATCCAGTGCGGTCAGCAGGCGCATCATCTGGCGATGCGCCGCTTCATCCAGCGGGTCAAGTTCGAGCAGGCGTGCGGCGTACATCTGACCGGAGGCGTAGGATTGCTGGTCGTAGGCATGCTGCACCAGCCGATGCAGCACCAGCCGGATCTGCTGCCGCCAGGCTTCCCGCTCGGTCGCCAGCCAGATATCAAACTCCGGGCAGTCCTTCAGATACAGTCCCTCCAGAAACTCACCCCGGTAGAGGGCAGCGGCGGCAGCCAGCGAGTCGGCATCGTCGCGCTGGAGCAACGCGAGAAATGCCTGCGTATCACGCCAACAGTCCGCATCGGGAGAAAATCCGACGGTATGGCGGTCAGCGGTGAGCAACCCCGGCACCAGCGTGGCGAGGTTGTGCAGCACCACACTCAAGTTATTGCGCCCGCGCGTCTCGCTCTTGCTACTCCAGAAGAGATGGATGAGATGCTGGCGGTTCACCGACTGGTCACGCGTGGCAAGGTAACAGAGCAGTGCCGGCACCTTGGTCGACTCGTAACCACGCACCGGTTGCTGGTTATGGCACACCTCAATCGGTCCAAGCAGACGGATGTGAAACTGTGACTGACCGGTCATAGCTGCGTGCTCCTGGTTTATTCTTCTTTTGCTGGTTGTTCCCCCCCCCCCCC
>Ga0207419_1001302_pt1 | contig 19211 bp, 15 predicted proteins | sample ElkSloMetagenome_4_FD_184723 | JGI IMG/M metagenome (GOLD analysis project Ga0207419, IMG submission 184723) | Hot spring microbial communities from Elkhorn Slough, Monterey Bay, USA - MD2A (version 2) | ecosystem: Environmental > Aquatic > Marine > Intertidal zone > Estuary: Microbial mat ...
GGCTGGACGACCGGTGATTTGCTTGAATTTGGGTGGACCTGCCACTCAGGTTACCGAGGAAACTGGTATTAAGGTGTCAGCCTCTGATCCCCAAGAAACGGTAAAGGGTTTAGCTGAGGCAATGAGACGTTTAGCGGGTGATGCCGAGTTACGAGTTCGGCTGGGGCAAGGCGGTCAAAAGCGCGTCAAGGAGGTTTATGATTGGGAGGTTAAAGCAAAAATTTGGGTTCAGCTTTATCAAGACGTTGTAGCACAAAAGTAACCCGTTGATAGCAATGCAACACTTATGGAACGGAAACTTAAACTGACCACTCTCGGTGTGGAACTGGCACGAGCGGATAGATGGCCCGATGGATGTCCAATTCTCAAGGCATGGCGTGGTGCTTATTCTCCAGCGTTTAATCAGGTAGTTCAAGAGACATTTGAAATCGTTGCGGATGAAGATGCTGACGCATTTCTACTGCCATCTAATGTGTCGTTCTATTCTCCCAAGCGACTCCACGAGATTGGCGCAATAGTATCTCAGCTACAATTGCCGTCAATTGGTTTTGATATCAGTCATGAGCGGCGAAAACCGAAGTGGCTGGACTATATTATCCGATTTTCTTGGTATCGATCACTTCATGAACCAGGGATTATTATTAGTCCGGCGTTCCTTGATTCAGATGGATTTGATCTGATGACAGAATTTGACATCCGTAGTTGGCAACCCCTAGAGAAGGAAACATTGCCAACTGTGAGTTTTTGTGGCCGTGAAGGAGGAACCTTGGGACTTGCCATCTGGAGGATGATGCCCAAAAGTCTTACCCGTCGTATGGCAACTAATTTTTTCTGTAGCAGAACTCGTGGCATTCGCATGACCTGTTGTCACCCACTGCGAGTCGATGTGATGCAGATTCTGGAAAAAGATCCGCGAATCAAGACTGATTTTATTGGGCGAAAAAAAGCAGGGATGAGTCCTAACATACAAGGAAACTTGCGTCAGCAATTTCTGGACAATTTGATGCGTAATGCCTATGCCCTTTGCGTTCGCGGCACGGATAATTACAGTTGGCGATTCTATGAAGCCCTTTCTCTAGGTAAGATCCCAATACTTATTGATACAGACTCTATGTTGCCTTTGGAAGAAGAGATTCCTTGGGATCAGTTGATTGTTCGAGTACCCTCTACCCGTTTACCTGAGTTACCTGATCGGTTGATGGAATGGCATTCTAGGCTTTCCCCGTCTGAATTTCGCGACTTGCAGCGAGAGTTACGGTCACTTTTTGAGCGGCTAACACCAGCACAGTTTTATCCGCAGCTATTTCGGAAAGTGTTACATTGAGAACTTTTAGACACTCCTATGAGTACAGCAGACCCATGGTGAAGATAGGTAGATATTGGCAAACGGTATCGTTTAACGCAAGAAAGGCATGGGAGGCGAGAATTCCTCAGGGTATCGTTTGTCGCCCCTACAAGTTTATCTACTTTCCGGTTCCGAAAGCAGCTTGTACCACTCTTAAGCAAGTGATCGCCGATCTTTGTGGACTTGAGCAAAAGTTTGATCCTAACTTTATCGATTTTGAATGGGTTTCAGGTCAACGGTTAGATGAATTTCCTGATTATTTCAGGTTCACTGTGGTTCGTAATCCTTGGGATCGATTAGCTTCATGTTATGGAAATAAAATAAAATCTGCTAATAATCTTTTTCCCTCTACCTTTGATCGCTATAATCAAGTCTTACAGGTTAAAGTTTTTTATCCGGAAATGCCCTTCGACCAATTTGTGAAAAGGGTGTTGCTAATTCCGGATGTACTATCGGATGAACATTTTCGTTCTCAAAAAAGACTTGTCTGTGATCCGAAGGGGCGTTTATTGGTACATAAGGTTGCTAAATTAGAAAATTTCGATAAAGATTTAACCGACATTTTCAAAACATTGCAGCTTCCGAGTATCAAGATGCCCCATCTTAATCAAACAAGTTCCCGTAGATATAAAGATTATTACGATGACCAGCTTCGGGATTTAGTAGCACACCGTTATCGCTCGGATATAGAAATGTTTGGCTATACGTGGTGATGATTACTTAATGAATTGATAACAAGATTTGACGGAGTAAATTGTTGACACCCCCTTAATGGTTCAAGGCAAAAGATGTCACCTCTACCAGAAACTTAGCCGCAACTTCTGGATTATGCTGGGCGATAAACTGCTGAGACTTTTGACCCATTGAGACAATTAAATCTGAATTATCCATAAAACGTCTCATGTGTTCAGCTAATTCTTCCGGATGATAGGGGTCAAAAATATAACCATTTTCTCCTTCCACAACAAGTTCAGATGAACCCGCCCATTTAGAACACAAGATAGCTTTACCAAAAGCCATAGCTTCCAGCAAAACTACCCCCCAGATATCTTCTAAAGTGGGAAAAACGAAAACATCGGCTTGGCGGAAATAAGCACCCAAGCGGTCATAATTTCCCCAACCTGCCCAGTGTACAGAATCAGTTAACCCCTGAATTTTACTATAAGCTTCTAGTTCCTCCCGTTGTTCTCCATCACCTACGATGAGCAAGGTATATGTTTGATAGCCCTGCTGCTTGAGCATCGTGCAAGCCTGTAAGAGCAACTGAAGTCCTTTGCGGGGGATGACTTTGCCCACAAACAGAAAAATGGGATGCTGTAACTCGGGTTTAGGTTCTGAGTCCTCTTCTGGACTTCCCAGTAAGGTTTTGACATCTGGGACTTGGTAAGGTCGAGCAAAAACCCGCTGTTCTTCAGCGCCTAAGACTTTGGTTAGATAATTTTTGCCACTACTCGTATTTGTGATGAAGGTATCCGCGAAGCGAACCATTGCGCTTCGCAGAATTAAACGGGATCTGGAATTGATATAGTCTATGGTTGGGGAACTGCCATCGTAAACAATAACAACCTTCCACATTCCTAAGGGTTTAAATAGTAAAGCGAGGAGCGTCCAGAGGGAGAAACCACTAACAAAGATGACATGAGGTCGAAACTTGAGCAGATAACCGATAATTTTAGGAGATACAACAATTAAGCCGGGACTGTAACCAGCACCTTGAGTCGTGGGGACAAATTGTGTTTTTCCCACCACTTCAACGGTAAATGTTCCTTCAAATCCGGGAACAAATCCTTCCCAATATCCCGTATAAATGGTAGTTTTGGGAAACATTTTTCTGAATTCTTTAAACAACGGCTGCCAGTAATTTTGTCTTTCCATCGAAGGAAGCAGCCAAGCGACATGAATATTTTCTTTAGTCTTCACTTGTTAATTACTCCAATATTCAGTCACATAAATTAATTAGATGAAATAGAAAAAAGACTAAAAATTTTGTACAGAGACGTAGCCTGCTACATCTCGACTTCATATATTCATTTTTTGACGTTGTTCTTTCGTGGCATAGAAATGGGATTGCCTAAATTGCCCATTTTCTTTAACAAATGCCAGATCGACTTGAGCCAGTGCGCCATCGAGGGGACGAATGCAATTGCCAAAAATATCGTATACCACAAATCCCTGGTTTTTCATGTAAGTTACAATTTCATAAAATTGGGGACTATTGACCATGAATTCAAAAAGAGAAACTTCCAGGATAATCATTTCCGTCTCTTGCAGTACATTTTTTGCCCCTTCTAGCACGTCGAGTTCTGCTCCCTGAACGTCTAGTTTAATTAGATAGGAGCCTTTTAAATTCTTTTCGGAACATAAATCATCAAGGGTTACCATGGGGACTTCACGGGGAACTCCATCAGCATCACTGCCTTCCATTTCTTTGAGGATCGATGATCCCTGTATGCCGGGGTGGACGTTGATGATAATGTTTCCAGAACTTTTGCCAGCAGCAGCGATGACGTATTGGGCTTTGTATTTCTGGCAGATATCTTGGAGGAATCCTTCACACTCGGCTACGGGTTCGACGAGGAGATGGTTGGCTTGGGGAAATTTTTCGTACAGTTCAAATGTGCCATAAGCGACACCGACATCGATGACAGTTTTGGGTCTGAAGTTAAGAGATTTGACGTGATCAAGAACTCCCGCTAGGGAGGTTCTCACTCGGCGGCGCGGGATGTCAAAGCCAAGGGGTTTGAAGGTGTTGTAAGCAATTTTTTTCAAGATCTCTCGCGTTCTCATTCTGGGACTCCATGGTTGAAAAAGTAATGGGAAAATATTAGTTTTTGATCAAGCGTCTCTGCTTTGTCAGGTTTAATTATCCTTGGTAGCACCAACAATTGAAATTGAAACCAATCTGACATAAGGGAGTATCCAAAAGAAAAACCACAACCGACTAGCATGGCGCTGGCAAAATACTTTGGACTCGGCAGGTGGAAACCCCTTGACTTGATTGGCTTTTTGCCATCGCTGTCTCAGGGTTAATTCGGGGGCTAACCAGGCATGGGCTTGGGGAGGGTTGGTTTGACATTTTCCGGTATATCCTGGGGCTACCCAAACAGTACACCCTTGTTGTTGCGCCCGCAAGCCGTAATCGATGTCGCCAATGCTATGGGTAAAGGCAGGATCTAGGTTGCCCACGACTTGGACAACAGAACGTGGGATTAAGACGCAGTTACCATTCATGGTGTCAACGGGTTGAGGGTCTTTACCGGGTTCTATAAGATTATATTTAAAGGGATGCCACCAGCTATTTCGCGCTAAACCTCCATAGGTGAGTTTCCCCGTTTCGGGATGTGCCATAGAACCAACTATAATTGCCTGTTCCTCCTCTTGTGCGGCTAGATGATGAGAGGTGGTGAGTAGGGATGTGATCGCGTCTGGGTAAAGTATGGTATCGTCATTGAGCCAGAGGTAGTAGTCGTAGTTGTATTTAAGTGCCTCAGCGAAGGCTTTGTGCATGCCTCGGTTCCAATAGAGGTTCCCATCCCCTTGGAGAATCTTAACCTGAGGATAAGTTTGTCGCACTGCCTCGGTTGTACCGTCGGTGCTGCCATCATCGACTAAATATACATCCAGGGTGACTTCAGCCGGAAGTAGCTGGTTAAACAAGGCGTCTAGACAAGCTAAGGTTTTGGGTTTACGGTTATGGCAAGTGATCAGGATGGCAGTGCGATCGCGGTTCATATTTCAGTGAAAGCTAATGATGAAAGCTAATGACTCGGAACCTGACGTGAGTTTGGGTTTTGAGTGAACGGGAAGTTCTCACCCTTGACAAAAGAATAACAAGCTGATGTATAATTTACTAATCTTACACAAAATCCAGGAAGTAACTCAAGATACTTCACTTTATGTTAATGTTAAAAGTCATGTTTGCCCAGGCATAAAGGAAGTTATTCAATTGTGCCAATAAATTTTTTAGGAGAACCGCAATGAGGGCAATGGCAGACGTGCAAATTCTAGATATAACACCCTGGTCTGACGAGAATTCTCAAATCTTAGCGAATTATATAAGAGAGAACTTTTCTGGAAAAATCCAAATTCTGGAGGCAGGGTGTGGGCAAGAATGGGGATTGAATTTGCACGGGGTAGACTATGAACTGACAGGTGTTGATTTAAGTGAAGAGGCTCTAGATATCAGAAAAAACCAGAAAAAAGATTTAGATAAAACGATTGTTGGTGACTTGCGAACCGTTGAACTGGACGAGAATCATTACGATGTGATTTATTCGTCTTATGTGCTTGAGCATGTTGATGGTGCCGAGCAGGTACTCGACAAATTTTTTCAATGGTTAAAACCACAAGGCGTTCTGATGCTGCGAATTCCTGATGCAGATACGGTCTATGGTTTTGCGTCTAAGCATTTACCTTTTTGGGTGCATGTATGGTATAAAAAATATATTCAAGGATATCCCCATGCTGGGGAGCCAGGATATGCACCTTTCCCGGTTTTTTACGATGCTGTTGTCTCACGGCGAGGTATGCAAGCCTATTGTCGCAAACGTAGTCTTCCGATAAAAATTGAATACAGTTATGCTGAAAAAAATCCCGGAGTCATGTTTGGAAAGTTTGCTCCAATGGGTAATCTGATTTTCTATGCCATTGGATGGCTATCGTTGGGGAGAATTGCCGCGAATCGGGGTGATGTTGTATTCGTGATTGAAAAGCCGTAATAATTTATATGGAGTGGGAGGGAGGGTAGATTAGTTAGGTTGATAAAATTTCATGATACAAGTTCAGGTATCTATGAGCTTGAATTTCAAGGGTGAACTCTTGCTTAACTTTTTCTCTAGCTCGATGGGAAAGGTGTTGCCAGCGTTGTTTGTCTTGTAAAATCCAGGCGATGCCATTGGCTAAATCTTCACAACTAAAACACTTGGCTCGATAACCATTTTCCTGATGCTCAACAACATCTTTTAACCCTGTTGTATCAAAACAAACAACGGGTGTGCCACAAGCAAGGGACTCAGAAGCTGTCTGACCAAAAGCTTCCTGAGTTGATGGAACAATCATGACGTTGGCGGCTGAATAAACGATGGCTAAGGAAATAGCATCCTGGAGATAGCCCAAATAATGAGCTTTAAAGCCTAAATCAATAGCATTTTCCGGTTGAGATGAGCCAAAAATAACCACTTCTGTATTTTGTCTTTCTATAGACTGGCTTAAACGTTGTAAAGCGAGTTGGAGTAAGTGAAATCCCTTTCGAGAATCACTCGTCGCTCCTATTGCTCCAAACAAAATAATTTGCTTATCCTGAGGTAATTTCAAAAGTTCTCGTGCCAAGCGCCGCTTAATCGGCTTATATTGTTCATGATTGAGTCCATAAGGAATCACTTCAATTCGCCGATTCTTAAACAGAGAACTAGAACTCGCACAATTAGCTAGCCAGGTGCTAGGAGTAACAATTGTCAGATTAAGATTTTGCCAAGCTTTGGCTTTACGTTGCCAAACCCAACGCGATAAATCCCAGTTTTGATTGCTTTGTAGTAGGGGACAGTGACCACAAGACACTTTATAGCGATCGCACTCTTGACTGTAGTGACACCCGCCAGTCAAAGCCCACATATCATCTAGTGTCCAGACGAGGGGTTGCTTGAACTTGGCGAGAGTTTCGATTTTTAAGAAGCCCGCACCAATCCAATGTAGATGAATGATATCGGGAGCCAGTTGAGCTATTTTAGGCGCGATTCCATCGGGAAGCCATTCCAGGGAAAGCGTAAGTTGCGTGCGATCGCAGCCCGGATAAAAGCGCAGGGGAAAGCTGTCTAGGGTGGGTTTGATGATACCCAATGCTCTGCCTAAATTGTTGTTGGGAGCGAACACTGCTCTATCATCGCTCAGCTTTTTCTCAACCAACATTTGCGAAGCGACGCCAAGTTGCTGTAATCCTTTGTGAAGTCGGTAAGCAGCAATAGCAGCTCCACCGCCAATGTCAGAGGTACTCAGATGTAAAATCTGCATTTATTTAAATGAAAGGGTCTACTAGGATAAGCAAGATATGAAACTATTGGTTTAGTATTTTTCCTAGTTAAACTTACCTTCTCAATATTTTTTTAACTTTCTTCTTAAAACGACTCGGTAAGTCAGGATAGTCTTGTTTCCATGCCAATTCTTCGATCTGAGTATCGCAAATTACAAAGGGTGGGTGTTTTAAAGGAAACTTTATCGCCTCTAGGGGAGCATTCGCTCGAATAGATTCAGGATCAGTTGTGTGCGTCGCTTCAGCATTAAACCCACAATTAGAAATGAGGTTAACGTTAGAAATAACATTAATTCCATTTTGCAACCAGCAGGCAAATACCCATTGATAGTCCCAAGCATCAATTTTTCCTTCATACATTGACTGAAAGGTTTTTGTCCACATTTTAGTAGCACGCTCACTTCTGAGAATATCTTTTAGCCAATTCCCCTCCTTGACAAGAGGCCAGAGTTTCATGGTCACATCATAGTATTTCCATGCCCGTCGCCAGCTTGCCCATCCCCAGATGGGAGTTAAGCGAGAAAAGTAATAACTGTATTCGGTGCGTTTATACCCACCCTTACGAGAATCATCGCCCGAAATTCCCATAATTCGTTGATCATCTCGATAAAAATCAAGGAGTTCTTCACAAAACTGAAAGAATGTTGGGTGGGGTAAGCAATCATCTTCAAGAATAATTGCTTCCTCTACTTGCTCAAAAACCCAACTTACAGCGCTAGCACCACGTTGCTTTGGTCCTAGGTGAGTATCGGAATAATTTTTTATAACTTCACAGTCCCAATCAACTCGATCAATAATGGAACGGGTAGCAGCACAACTTTGAGATTCACTGGGTTGGTCTGAACGGGGACCATCAGCCACAACTAATAGTTTTGGAGGTTTAGCTTGGCGGATTGCCTCAAACACTTTTTCAGTTAGCTCTGGTCGCTTGTATATAAAGAAGGCAACAGGTGTTTTCATTGGCGTTAATCAACAGTTATATTCACAACAATATTAGAGAAACCTCTAATCATAGAGTAAGCAATTTATCCTAACTGGTTAATGCTTGTCTTAATTGGAAAATATCGATAACGATTATCTTTATTTGTACACTAGTCTAGTCTCTTGTATGTATACAAAGAAAGCAACAGGTATTTTTCTTGGTGTTAATCCATACTCATATTCACAACGAAATTAGAGTAATTTCTAATCATAGATAAACTAATTTCTACTAACTGTGTAATACGGGTTTCACTGGGAATATATCGGTAGCGAAAAGAAGCTACTCTAGGATCATGCTCTTGATAGAGAATATCTTGAGCAAAGTTACCCCAACGCGGTGGCATTAAATCTATTGTCATACCTGCATGAGCAGAGGGTAACAACATATTAGAGCCATGGATACCAATGACTAAACGACTTTCTGAGTATAGTTTACACATTTGCTTATCAATTTTATCATCAAACTTATCAACTCTCAAGTCTTCTATCCAATTCGGCAGTTTAGTATGTTTTCCCAGACCAGAAACCACGAACTTAGCTTCAGGGATTTGTAAGCGGAGCTTCTTAAATAATTGTTTTACCCGCCAATTTTGAATCAGTAATCCTAGAGAAAGGAGTTTTAACTTTCTTAGAAGCCTAAACATTAGCATACTACACCACAGACGATCTTCACGCCATATAAAGGTTATTTTAATGTTTTCTGGTTCAAAGCGATGCTTTGGCACTGCCGTAAACCGAGTAATGTCGAACTGACGGGGATGGGAATATGCCTTGCTGATATAAATTTGATCAAAGCGTTTCAATTCTTCACTGACAAACTCAGCCAAGCTAGGATAGTAACATCGTCCCTTTTTGAGAGGAATTGGCACTGTCCAGACTTCAGCAACGCCTTTGGGAACCATCCATCTCAAGAATTTGGGAATTATAATGATTAAGCCCAAATCCGAATGATTATCTAAATGTCTCTGAGCATTAAGTAACTTGAGTAAACAATGTCCATACAGATAATCAATACAGTTTAAAATAATAACTCTGTTACAGCTCCGAAAAACTTCTTTAGAAATGTTTAGCATTTCAAGTTCAGGATTTTGAATAGATTTCAAGAGGTGTGTGGCCAAACCAACTGGACTCGTTTCATGCCCAAATAATACTCCTTTCACGTAATCAGTTTGATAAGGTTTTTGAATTGCATGACTAACGCCGAGAGTTTCCATCAGTTCGGTCTTACATTTAACACATTTTGAGTTAACCATAACATGCATTCCCATAAAACATACATTAGTATGTTCCAGAGAGCTTTGGCAATAGGGACAATTGGACTGGTGTTGAATGATAGGTTTAATTTCAATCATCGGATCAACTCTACTAATCTTGCAGCACCTTTATAAAGGTTTAAAGATTGGAATATCATTTTGCCAACTACTCGGAGTTGACGAAAATAAAAATTTAGAATTATAATCACTATAAAATAAGTAATTATCGTAGCTATAGTAGCACCAATAGCTCCATATTTTGGAATTAATATCCAGTTTATTCCTATATTTGTTAATGCTCCTATACCACTTAAATAAAGAGAATATTGTAATTTCCCCTCTACAGCCAGATACACGCTTCTGGCTAGCCCAAAGTTGCTACCAAATTGTGCCCAGACATACAGGGATAAAATAGAAGATGAAGCTGCATAAGATTGACCATAAAGTATCCCAACGATGTAAGGTGATAATAAAGAAATTGGCAGAGCTACTAATATCCATAGCCATGCCATAGCATCAAAGTAAACTTGCATTTTGCAGATATATTCCCCTGGATTTTTTTGCCTTAAATTTGCAAACTTTGGAAATACTGACTGATAAATAATCATCGGAATAAAGTCAAATATTTCCGATAGCTTCACCGCTACAGAATAATATCCTAATTGAGTAGTATCCGGCAATAATGAGCCTAGCATTACTTGATCAATTTTGGAATAGACATAAACAGCTAATCCGGACAAAACCAGAGGCCAACTCTCCTGAAGTAAGATTTTGGCTCGGTAAAAACTCCATCGCCATCTTTTTAGATAATTACCATTGATATAATAAGCGATAACCATTGCCAGTCCCCTCAAAGCCGACTCAGCTAAACTTGCCCAGGCAAAGGCAATAACAGTCATTTGTAGCCGAATCAATACGATTCTTAAAACGGCATAGACAGCCGACACTAAATTGTTAGCAACAACAATATATTTAGCTTTGAGTTGTGACTGGAACCAATAGTCAATAGTCCTAAATGCTTGAAGTATTGTGCTGGTAGCAACAATACCAACTAACCAGTGAGTTAGGTAATCATTTGGTTTGATCCAAGAAATTATTCCGACAGTTAATAGGAGAGTTGCAATACCCCCTATTAACCGAATGACAAAAGCAGTTCCCAGGGTTTCCTCTTTACAAGAAGGATCGCGAGCAATATCACGAATGACAAGAGTACCTAGCCCTAATTCGGTAATCGCACGAAACAGGGAGACAAAAGTAAAGGCATAGGTAAGAAGACCATAGTCCTCAGGTTGCAGGTAACGCGCCACCCAAATACCTACAACTAATCCCAGAGCCATTTGGAAAATTTGATCTGCTAATAGCCAAGAGGTATTACCAATAATCTGACGTAAACCTGGGCTAAGCCTTTGAGTTATCGCTGCTAGCTTATCTAACATGAGAAGGTGTTACCCTGACAAAAGTCAAAAAGTTGACAAGGAACGAGTTGAGGCAAACGCTGATTATTCCTTGTCTCTGATACTCGTTCTGGCAAACGGAAATGTTGCCTCAAGAGCCAGCGGTTTCTGGAATTGAGGATGGTAACTAAAATTTTCTAACGTATTCATAGTCAGCCTAACTGTGATTAAAACATATAAAATCCAACCTATACTTATGTCGCTTATACCTCCATCTGTCGTATTTTTCATGATTATCCATGTCAAAATAACTAAAGGAAATAATCCTTCAGATCCTTGACTCCGAGTCAAATGCAAAATCCCATAATAAATAGCGGTTACTAATGAAAGGAGAAACATAGCCAATCCCAACCAACCTAGATTTAAGCCAACGTCTAAATAACCACAGTGACTGTGTTCTGGTATCATATCACCTGAACCAACCTCAGTAATCCTAATAGCAAGTGCTGGGTTATCCCATCCTCGCCAAAACTGCCAAAACCCTTCGTGTCCGTAGCCGAACAAAGGACGCTTGTTAATCGATTTCACCACTTTAGTCCAGATATAGGTTCGCCCTGTTAACGTCATATCCTTACCCAGTTTCTCTACAATAATATACTCTGCATTTTCTGTGATCAAAATTGTTAGGGAAATGCCGATTGCCAGAAATATCCCCATCGAAGCAAAAGCCACTCGTGGAGGCAATCGTCTGATAAAATTGAGAAATCCTGAGAGTGATATTAAGACAACTAACAAAACCCGAGCCAGACCCCCTTGGGATTGTAGAACGCAAAAAAATGCTAAAGCGGCTAAACTCAGGAATAGCCCCTTGTACTTTGGCATGCGAACTGATTGTAAATACATTAAACTGAAAGCTAGAGCCATGGTTGCTCCAAAATCATTTTTGTGAATATAAATTCCCGTCCAAGGAATCGTTTTATTTCCAATAGCTAAACTTAAAAACAGAACAACTACATGATAATAATTTAAAAAATTAAATAATTTAATTGTATCATATTGTTTGCCAATATAAACAAGAAAAAATGTTATAATAGAGAAAATAAGACTTGCTTTTAGGGTGTGTTCGGGTGTATTTGAAACAAGGAAAGACATGATTAACATAAGGTTATAAATACAAAAAGCTGGGTTTTTTTTAATTAGTATCATTAATACATAACGTAAATTTTGAAAAGTATAGTAAAATCGGGGAAAGAGCAAAATGAGAAAAGGGATATAAAACCCAAGTGGCATAAGCAAATAGGGAAGCGTTATCTCAGGCGCATATAGGGCTTCAGGGCTAAACCTGCCAATGAAGCGGAGGAAGCTGATACTCATACCGCCAATAATCAGCATGGATAAAACTAGAAAAATCATTTCAACAATTTCAGCCCATCTTTTATGGCGGCTGAGGAGCTGAAAACCGATAATTAGATAAAGGAGTGCAACCCCGAAAAGCAGTGTGAAGACTAAAGGATGTAAAAGAAGCTGTTTCATGGAATCCCCGGAGTCAGTCCAAAGTTATGTTAATAGTGAGCTTGGACAAAAATAATGGCTCAAAAGATAAAATTAATACTATTGGAGTTAGGTAGTGTATGTTTGATATACCTCAACAATCAACTCAGCCAATCATAACAGGTTTAATCCTTACTGCAGCATTCGCCCTTGCTGACCCATCTCCTAGTATCGCTCAGTTACCGAATTTTGAAGCTCAGGTACTCCCCCAATCGGCCGTCAACTCAGTACCCTCTGAGTCAGCTTACACCTTAGGCGGTGGCGATCGCATTCGCCTCGATATTCTAGAAGTTCCCCAGTATAGTGGAGAATACCAGATTCCACCAGGGGGTTCCCTCTCCCTACCTCTCGTGGGTAGCGTGTTTGTGGAAGGGTTGACCTTAGAACAAGCGACCCAGACTATATCCAATCAGTATGCTCGCTTCCTGAAACGGCCCCTCGTCACTGTCATTCTCCTAGCGCCTCGTCCCATCACTGTTTCTGTTTCTGGGGAAGTTAATCGTCCGGGCTACTACGCCTTAGTACAAACAGGAGGTGGCGGATTTTCCACCGGACCGCGACAGGCAACCTTAACCCAGGCACTGGCAGAAGCCGGGGGAGTAACGCTGTCCGCTGATATTCGTCGAGTTCAGCTCCGTCGTCCTCAAAGCAGAAGTTCTGAACAAGTGTTCACGGTTAATCTCTGGCAACTCGTGCAAACTGGCAATCTACGTCAAAATCTGGTGTTGCGCGATGGAGATGCTATTTTTGTCCCTACCTCAACTCAAATCAATCTCCAAGAAGCGCGACAAATCGCAGCAACTGCCTTCGCACCTACGCCTGATACGCCTCGTACTGTTGCAGTAGTTGGCGAAGTCAACCGTCCCGGTACTTATACCGTCTCTGGAGAAAACCCAAATCGGTCTGAACAAACCCTCGGCTTCCCCACGGTAACCTTGGCAATCCAGGAAGCGGGGGGTATTAAACCCATGGCAGATATTCGCCAGATTCAGATCCGCCGCGTGACTAAGACGGGTATTGAGCAAATTATTTCGGTAAATTTGTGGCAACTTCTACACGCAGGCGATTTCAATCAAGACGCCGTTATCCAAGAAGGAGATACAATCATAGTACCCACGGCTACCGATGTCAGTCCGGCAGAGGCAACGGAATTAGCGACGGCTAACTTTGCCCCCGATACTATTCAGGTCAGTGTGGTTGGAGAAGTGACCGAACCGGGAACTGTGGACATACCCCCCAATACCCCTTTAAATCAAGCGATTTTGGCAGCTGGTGGATTTGACCAAAGTCGAGCCCGGAAAAGTTCTGTGGAGCTGATTCGACTCAACCCTGATGGCACTGTTGCTAAACGTACTGTACCGATTGATTTTGCCCAAGGCATCAATGAGTCAAGCAATCCTGTACTCCGCGATAATGACATTATTGTGGTGGGTCGCTCTGGAATCGCCAAAGTGGGAGATACTATCGGAACAGCGTTATCGCCCGTAGATCGAATTTTTGGATTATTCAGACTTTTTGATTTCTTTGGATTCTGAAATTCTCAGTAACTATACAGGGAGTATATCAGGTTTGACATAATGTTTACCCTAACCCGCGCTTGTTGGGTTTCGTTCCAAGAACCCAACCTACTTGCGTTGACATGTACTTGTTCATTTAAGTCAAATAGGATGAATGCATATAGCTGGTTAAGTCATTCAGCCGTTACTCGGTGACATTCATCTCTCTTTCGTAGAATGGATATTATATAGATAAGTTTTCGCCTGTGGCTCCCCCAAAATTGGCTTAAACAGGTATTATAACTTTTTCTAGAAGTAGACCAAAACGCTAGAGGTGCTTTCGATGGATACTGACCACAATCTACCACAGTTTCTAGGTCAAGCGAATGGGAAATTCCATCAGTCGTGGTCTCAAGCCGACTCCACCGAACCTGATGAGAATAGCGGACAGACCATAGATCTAGCTTGGGTGTTTGCTGTTGTCCGTCGTAGAGCCTTGGTGATGGGGAGTGTGGCTTTTGCCTTGATCGTCCTCTCTGGACTCTGGCTCGTCTGGAACAAGCGCCAGACTGTTCTAGAGTATCAAGGTTCATTTAAACTGTTAGTCGAACCAGTCACGGCGGAAGGTCAGTTAAGAGATCAATTTTTATTATCTCAAAATCAAAACTTAGATATCCAGAGAATTCAGATAGAAAAAAGCTTGTTGGACTACGAGACACAGATTCGGGTTTTGCAAAGTCCGCAAATCCTGATGCCTGTGGTTCAGCAACTGCAAGTTCAGTATCCAGATATTGATTATAATTCTCTTAAGAATAGTCTAGGAATTTCTCGCATCACTTATGAAAAAGATGACAAGGAAGAAGGAACAAAAATATTAGAAATTAGTTACCAGGATAAAGATACCCAAAAAATTGAGTTCGTTTTAGATGAACTTGCTCAAGCCTATCTAAATTATAGCTTGCAAGAACGCCAGAAAAGCATTCAGCAAGGTCTTGAATTTATTAGCTCTCAACTGCCCAATCTTCAGCAGCAAGTTGATACGCTCCAGGGACAATTGCAAAACCTCCGCCAACAGTACAATTTGGTCAATCCTAATATAGCCGATCAATTTCTGACTGGACATCTCATGGATATTCGGACAGAGCGATTAAAGACAGAAGTTCAACTTGCTGAAACCCGCGCTCTCTACCAGACGCTGCAAAAACAGTTGAATGAAGCGGATGCAACAGCTATTTTATCTCAGGAGGTACTAGCTTACGACTCGTTAATCGATGAACTCCAGAAAGTAGAAGCTGAGATTGCCTCACAATCCTCTCTATTTCGCGCTGATAGCCCCCCCATGGAGATCTTGCGTGAAAGACAGCAAAATTTGCGGCTTTTGTTGAATCAAGAATCTCAAAATATTTTGGAAAATCTAAACGGTAAAATTGAGGGACTCGAAGAGCGCTATAACACCATTGTCAAAACCGAAAATCAGATTAATCAAAAATTCAAACAGTTACCTATTGTTACCCGCCAAACCACTGATTTAGAACGGAAACTAGAAGTTGCCACAGATAACCTAAAAGAATTTCTGAAGAAACGAGAGGCTTTGAGGTTGGATGCGGCTCAGCAAGAGATACCTTGGCAACTGATTAATCCACCTCAGTTATCACGCACAGAAAGCGGTATTCTGATCCCTGTGGAATCTACATCAATCAAGCGCCCATTTGCTGTAGCTGTGGTTTTAAGCGTACTGTTGGGCATAGGGGTCGGTTTTCTGGTCGAGGTTCTCCATACCGTCTTCCATACCCCGGATGAAATAAAAGGAGCAACTCGACTTCCCATCCTAGGCGTGATTCCTTTTACCAAGAAACTGAAAAAACTTCCCCAGAAATCCCAGCAACGAGAAATTGTGGCGCAGTTTGCTGAGTTGACGCCAACCAGAAAGCCTCACCGTTGGTTTAATAATGGAGATGGGGCTTACCCCTACAGTACGTCTCCCTTTATCGAAGCCTTCCGCTCTCTCTATACCAATATTCGCTTACTCAGTTCTAAGCGGACGATTCAGTCCTTAGCGATTAGTTCAGCCATACCTGGTGATGGCAAAACCACGGTTGCAGTATACTTGGCAAAAACCGCCGCCGCAATCGGTCAGCGTGTCTTACTCATCGATACCGATTTACGACGACCTCAACTTCATACTCGCCTAGAATTGCCCAATACTCAGGGACTCAGTGATATTATTGTAGCTGAGGTTAATCTCCAGGATGCTATCCAAAAAATTCCCTTAGAAGAGAATTTCTTTGTCTTAACGGCGGGTCAAAGCTTATCTGACCCAATCAGACTGCTCTCTTCTGATAAGATGCAATATCTTATGGATCAAGTTTCAGCCCAGTTTGACCTGGTCATCTACGACACCCCACCGCTATTGGGGCTGGGAGATGGCAACCTGATTGCGGCTAAGGCAGAGGGCACAATACTGGTAGTGGGGATTGAAAAAACAGACCGTTCCTTGGTGATAAAAGCTTTTGATGAATTAAAGATTGCTAGAGCATCTGTTTTAGGGATTGTTGCCAATGGGATTAAGACAGAGGCAACTCACGCTTATTGTGTCTATCGCCGATAAGAACTTACTGCACTCGCTGGATTTCTGCTTGACGCTGAATGCTCATAACCCCCAACCCGATTGTCGCGCCCAGCACCAATATTACACGATATTGTAGCAGTAACTCGTTGTTAATAAAAGTCATTAAAACATTTCGTGGAAAAAACATTACGAACATCACAGTTAGAGCAATGAAGGTAGCTCTAGGGTAGTGAGGCAAATGCCACCAGAATGCTGCCATCAGAGGTGCTAACGCAATTAAATCATAATGATGGGCTACACCAAATAATACCGAAATTGCTAGCAACAGTCCAATCAAATCGTCGATGATTAGTCGGGAACGATAGCGCCAAAGTAGAACTATAATCACAATTTTCAAGAGGAATAATTGTGGCACTTGAATACCAGCAGTATAGAGTAAATTTTGAATACTAAAAACGGCAGGAGAACCCAAAACATTGGCAAATACATTTTTATGTTCCCCTATAGAAGCAAACCATTCGACAAACACGTCAATAGGACCGGTAATCACTATGGGAACTAGACAGAAAATCAAAGTCGTGAGGGCAGCTACTGCCAAGAGTCGCCAGCACCGTTCTAACAGCAGCCACAGGATAACCAGCAGGCTCAACTGTGGCTTAATGGTAGAAATGGCAATTAGAATACCGCTTAACACCCAGCGATTCCGATAAGCATAATACCAACCACTCACGAGCGCTGCGGCTACAATCAAGGTTGTTTGTCCCAAGAGAATGACATTCAAGGTAAAGGGATTAGCCAGAACAATGGCTGGAATAAACCACACCGAACCCGAACCCGAAACCCTTAGCTGTTTCACCTGGGGCTGTTTAACTAGTAGCACACACAAATAAGCCAATACGCCAGCGCTAAACACATTTAAAAGGGTCATCACCACTTTTGCCTGTGTCCAAGGAAATGCGCCTAAGAGAAGACACAGGGGGGCAATCTGAGGTGGATAGAAAAAACTGCCCAAACTCTGATTTGCCCCCAGGCGGCTAGCTACTTCTGGATCATAAGCATTTGATCCTTCCCACCAAGACAATCCAGCTACATAGAGGTATTTCGTGTCAAAGTGTTGGTTGAATCCGATGATGCTCGCGATAATCAACAGCACACAAGCACCCAGTAAACAGGTAACCCTAACCCATAATTTTTGGGAAAGATGAGAAATTAATACAGTGAAATTTAACAATACTTGAACTATTTTTAAGGGACTTCCAGGAAATTTATGATTGATTCACAGGGGGAGTAAACTCAAGGATAAGTTAATAAAGAATGAGTCAAAAACGAACTATACCATAAGTATAAACAATTACATTAATTTAACTACAGATACAGTGAGGTGTTAGCCCTTATTAATCGCCACAAAATTAGTTGTTCTAAACTGTTCAAAGATTTCTCTATACGAATTAATAGGATAAAAATAACCCGAAGGGGTAATCCTTAATATGTACATATTTTTACGTTGAAAGAAATAGTAAAAATCTTGAAAAAAAGAACGAGTATCAATATTACATCCACCAAATTCAAACGCCACCATATTAATTGCTTTCTTTTCAAACATAGCCGATGCGCCAGCCAAAACATCTAGTTCATGTCCTTCTACATCTATTTTGAGTAGATGAATTCTATCTATGGAATTTTTGAAGCAATAATGATCTAGGGTATCTATTTTTACTGTTTCTGATTGTTCAAACTCAATATTAAAATGGTTGAGTCGCCGCTTTGATAGTGAGGCTAACCCAGAACCCTGCTTATCGTAATACAGATTCATCTCTCCTATCTCTTTACCTAGTGCTAGGTTATTCAACTTAACCTGACTTAGGTCTGGTGAATTTTCTTTCAGTCGATTAAATGTCCAATAACTTGGTTCAAAACAATGAACCGTACAACTATTACTTGAAAGTATTCTTAACAATAGATTTAAGTATTGACCTTGGTTAGAACCAACATCAAAAATACAGTAGGGGGCTTGATAATTTCGCCGCAGCAGCTCTATAACAGCCTTTTCTCCACTCTGGTTAACCCCTGCCCCCGATCCAATACCCATGAAAAACTGAGAGGTTGCAACAATTCTCTCTGACAATCGCTGTGCAAGACGGTTTCCTGTTACCTGGACCAAAAGAAGGTTAAACAGTGACAGTGACATTGACTTACCCTTACCCCGAAACAATACTTGAAAGTCTATAGTATTGGGTTTTCTTCAGTCAACTGAAAAATTCTCGTAAATTGACTAAGGCTTTACCCGATAAATCCTTTCTTAGAGAATGGAAACTTCAAATCCCCAACTCTAAAAGTTGGATTACTGCACTGGTATGCTAGGTACAGCATAGCGACTAAACCCGATCGCGCCTTTAAAATTAGCGTCGCTGAGGTTCGCTCCCTGGAAGCTTGCATCCATCAACGCAGCCTGGGCAAAATCGGCTTGGGTTAGGTTGGCGTAACTCATATCAGCCTTGGTTAAGTTAGCCCCGCGTAAATCGCATCGGGTTAAATTGGTATAGGTTAAATTAGCCTCAGTTAACGTGGAACGAATTAGATTGGCATCTTCTAACGTT
>Ga0207419_1001303_pt1 | contig 19179 bp, 12 predicted proteins | sample ElkSloMetagenome_4_FD_184723 | JGI IMG/M metagenome (GOLD analysis project Ga0207419, IMG submission 184723) | Hot spring microbial communities from Elkhorn Slough, Monterey Bay, USA - MD2A (version 2) | ecosystem: Environmental > Aquatic > Marine > Intertidal zone > Estuary: Microbial mat ...
TCAATGATGGCACCGCCTGCCATGGAAGCCAGAAGTAGCCAGAAACAGGTGGCGGTCACGCAGAACATAGCTGCGCACCCATTCCAACTGCCCCAGGTATTTTTCCGATAGGGGACCAGACGCAAGACCGTCCTCAGGCTCTATCTTCTGGCAAATGAATCCCTTGCAGCAGCCACAGAAGATCGCTGGGCCCTGAGTGACTCTGTGATCGCAGATTCGACCTTGCTGGCCGAAAGCACCAGCTGATCGGCTCCGGTGCTTGGTACCAGGCTCTGCTGGTCCCGAAAGACTCTCCCACTCACCGTGATAATAACATCACGGTTGACTGAATGTTCCCGTATGGTTGCGACGGTGTCTTTAAGCCGCTGCAGCCAGTGTTCGCGACGGAATACATCACTCAGGGAAATATCCACGACTTCATACCATTCGTTGCCAAGCCTTTCGATCAGAGCTTGATCACTGGAGGGAAAATCAAGTTGCGGTTGCCATCCGCGCTGAAACAGCACTTCAGCGTCCAGCACCGCCGGCAGCAAATGCAGCTCGCCGGGTTCGCTGATGACCAGCACCGCCGGTGGTTTGGCTGCACCGAACAGCCGTGGCTTGGCGCCCAGATGGATGGTGCGAATTGCGGACACCATTTCCAGAAGGGCGAGGGTTATGTCAATTTCGGAACAGCTGTCGCTTTCCCATAAATCACCGAGTCGACGTTCTGTTTGTTCGAGCATCAGGATTTGCGCGCCGAGGGGGTCGCGAGCGTTTCTGGAGCTCTGACGCAAGACTGTTTCCAGGGTAGGTAATTCATGACTGAGGGCAAGGCGCGCCAGCGCCGCAATCAACAGCGGTCGTTCGGCTCCACTGCGGGTGACATTTTCTGCAACAGCCGGCAGACACGAACTCGCCAGCAGTGCTTCAATGAGTTCCTCTGTTGTCCTGGCCGCAGCGGGCTTGAGCAGAACTGGATCGGCAGCAACAGCGGTACCACTCGCCACATCGGCTAAGTCTGCGAAGACCTCTCGAGCCGAGCCTAGTCCTGAATCCACGTCCGCGATAGCGTGTGTACGCCCGCGCAAAGTTTGTTCAATCTCCAAAGACCGGTTTGGGTCCTCGCTAGCAAATAGCATTGACCAATGCTTGAACAAACGATTTTGAATCGGGAACGAGTCAAGAACAGTGACTTCGGAGTGCCGCTTGTCGGTGACTATCTTAGCCATCAGTTCACGGACGGCCATCTCCGGCCCTTCAATCCATTGCACTAATTCATTTTTGCCCAGCACCAGCATGCCAGAGATACCAATATCGGCGTTAGCCTTGCGAGACTGGCGGAGCAGCTTTTCAATGCCTTGCTGGTTGAAACCGCTTCCAGGGCGACTGCGGTAAGCGAAAGCCCATAACTGGTCCGACCATTTGGGTGCGAACAGACAAGGAATGAGCGAATTTTGGGTGGCTTGGGTGTGGATTAGAGTCATGGCATGGTGAGACCCGTTAGTGTTTTATTGTTGGCGTACGCTAGCGCAATTTCTAGATCATGTCTATTCAACTTGGATCGATAAAAGGACAGTAAAAACTGAACAATCGTTCGATAGACGCGATGGCTATCGGGTTTTTTCTGAATGGCCTTTGCTTATCTGCATGGCTGAAAAGTGTACCCACCGCACGGCGCCGAGCAAGGGAGTCAGAGAATTAAATCGAGTCCAGGTGCTTAGCAACACGCTCCTTGTCAGCAGTACCAGCACTTCCCTGCGAGCCGCACCTTGCAGTACGGGCTTACACGTACCCCAGAGGCCTACTTACATTGTTCAGAATGTAGTTGGGTTGTAGTTATTCAACGCCACTGGAAATTTCGCTTAAGCTAAGGCTGCCGAGTTCGTGGCTGGCAGTCAACAGGGCCCGAAGTGCTGGCGATTCGTAGACCCTGCGTACTGTTATAGCGTAAAAATCGCCAAAAACATTCGGTAACTCCTCCCAGACTTTCAGAACGCCCTGACTGACTTCGTCTCTGACGACTACCGGAGGCAACACCGCCAGCGCGCCACTGTTGCGCGCTAGCAGTCGGAGCATGGCCATGTCATTGGCTTCCGCCTTGATGTGCGGCGTGTAACCTACCCGTGAACAAAGCCCTTCGAAAGCTCGACGGATCTCATGGTCTCTAGTGGGGACTACCCAGCGCCTGTTGTCATAGCCTTGGGGGAAGGCACCCTTGGGACTGTGTGTGGCGGGACCGATTATGGCTATTGGGTAGCGGGTCAGCAGTTGGCTCTGCCAAATCTGTTCATCACTCCCGCGCACATCGAAATCGGTGAGAGCCACATCGAGCTGATGCCTGGCCAGGCCATCAAGAAGTCCCGCCAGGCTGTCAGCGTGCAAACTGAAACTGACCGCCGGTTCTGCCTGCATCGGGCCTAGGAGGCCATCAATGAAGTTGCGTGACAGCGTGGTCAACATGCCTATTCGCAGAATCTGAGTTTCAGGCTCGGCGCCGGATTTCAATAGCGATTCCAACTCCTCACCCTTGCTGAAAATATCGTTGGCGTACGCCATGACCCGCCGACCAGCGTCGGTGAGATTAAGGCGACGCCCCTGGCGCTCGAACAGCCGTGTTCCGGACCATTCTTCCAGTTGTTTGATCTGGGAAGACAGCGCTGACTGCGAGACCGGAATCGACCTGGCGACTTTAGTCAGGTTGCCCTCTGATCCAACCCGCCAGAAATAGTAGAGATGTCCATAATTTAACCGAGCCATAAATAATAGATCTATAAAAACGAACGAAAACTAATTTTATAACTATTTTTCGAATGGTCAATCTTTCCCCATAATCCGCGACCAAATTCATCCGGGAATCTTTCCATGACCTTCCACACCGTGTTTTCGCTACTGCCGTTGGCGTTTCCCTGCCTGCACCTTGCAGCAGCTTTCTGCAGCAGTCGCAGCTATCGGCCACAGTTGACCTTATGGCTCAGCTCCGCGGGGCTGGGGACTGCAATGGTAAGTGCTCTGGCAGCCTTGACGCTGACCGAGTCAGTACAAACTGTCTCCTTTCTCAGTCCAGCGCCTGCCAGCTACCTGCTGACCATTCTGGTTGCCTTTCTGGGGCTGATCATCGGCAGTTTCTCCCGCAACTATCTCGCTGCTGATCCAGGGCAGGCGCGCTTTGCCAGGATGCTGCATCTTACGCTTGCCGCGGTCGCCACGGTGGCTATCACGGATAACCTTTTTGTGCTCCTCACGGCCTGGATGGCAGTGAGTCTGGCCCTGAATGAACTGCTGCTGTTCTACCCCAATCGCTCACGAGCGGTGCTGGCGGCACACAAAAAGTTTCTCTTTGCCCGCCTCGCCGAGATTAGCCTCGTGGTCGCCTTTGTGTTGCTGTATCAGCAGCACGGCACGGCGCAAATCAGCGCCATACTCAGCGCCTATCCAACAGAGCTGGGGTTCAGTGAGCAATTGGCAATTACCCTGATCGCCCTCGCTGCCGTAATCAAGTGTGCACAAATGCCCGTGCACGGGTGGCTGATTCAGGTCGTGGAAGCACCCACCCCAGTCTCGGCTCTGTTGCACGCCGGTGTAGTCAATCTGGGAGGCTATCTCCTCATTCTCTTCGCCCCCTTGCTATCCGCGTCCGCTTTCGCCAGCGGCTTGGTGCTCGTTGTGGCGGGGCTTTCAGTGGCCCTTGCAGGCCTGATAATGACAACGCGCGTCACTGTCAAAGTCAAACTCGCCTGGTCCACGGTGGCGCAGATGGGGCTGATGCTGGTGGAATGCGGCCTTGGTCTCTACGAGCTGGCATTGCTGCATTTGCTTGCCCATGCCTGCTACAAGGCTTACCTGTTTCTGCGCTCCGGTTCCGCCGTTCAGAACCACATTGAGCAGCAACTGGCGCCGCCAGCGACTGCGAATGCAAAGACCTGGTTGCTGAGTATGGCTATCGCCGCTTCTTGTTGCGTGGTTGCCAATCAATTATTGACTCCTGGCGGCCCACTGAGTCCCTGGTTGCTGTTGGCCGCTTTCCTGACCGTCCTACTGGTGGAATACGCCAGCATCAATAGCAGGCGGCTGGCATCCATAGCGATGGCTTTTAGCGGCGTTCTGCTATTGGCCTACCTGGCCCAGAAGAAGCTCATGTCGTCGCTGGTCGCCCCGGAATCCCTGCAGTCCGCCACGCTTCTGGCTGACGTCTGGATAATCTGTTTGATTGCAGCCATGGTCTCGGTTCGCAGTCTGCTGCATCACCGTCCTGATGCTGAAATTACCCGAACCCTTCGCATCTGGCTTTATGCAGGTCTGTATCTTGATGAATGGGTAACTCGCAAAACTCTGCAGATTTGGCCTCTTCAAGTAGCCATTCCGCTCCGTGCTAGACCCAAGCGGACAACAGTCTGGGAGGGCGAATAGCATGAGTATTGACGCACTCGCGACGACCGGAGCAACGGCACAGCCTGAAAAAATTCGAGCCGGGTTCAACAAGGCCTGTAGTCTCGTCGCCCCAACCTGGCCACTGGATCAGCTGATCGCGGTGAATCCGCTGTGGGAACTCAGGCAGATTAGCTACAGCGAAGCTGCCGCTCGACTCTCGGCACTTGGAAATATTCGTTCCCACCTGTCCCCCGATTTTTACGCCAACTCCGGTGCAGCAGGAGTGGCGGAGTTTCATCTGGCCCAGGCGACCGCGAAATTCGCCGCCGACAATCTTGTTGCTGTGCCGGACAGCAATCCCGATGAGGCTTTGCTCGGACACTGGATGAATATCGGCGATTTGCTTGATGCGGGGCGGGATGAACAGAAAATGTCCTGGCATGAAGAAATCGTTTATCAGATTAGTCAGTTCTGTGCTGACAGTTTTCGCGCCGAAGGTCCTTTTTCCGCTGATGCTCCGGGCGGCAGTCTTTATCGCCACTGGCAGGAAAGTATTCGCAGCGACCGAGGCGTGTCTATCCTGATGGCGGCGCCGGGTTTGCGGCAGGAGTTCGCCAATTTACCGACGGACAAAGATGTACTGTTTGATCTGGCCGCGGCCGAACTTAATCTTACCGAGAATTCTGCCGAGCCCTATGCCCATGCTCTGCTTCTCGATATCAACGGCTGGGTTTCCTGGGCAGCCTATTTGCGCTGGCAGGCACGACTGCAGGGAAAGGACAGCGATCTGACAGCGGATTTGCTGGCCATTCGTATGGCCTGGGAGTTGGCGATCTGGCGCTTGAACCGAAACCACCGCGCTGCTGAATTTCGTCAAGTGCAGTCCGTTTGGCAACAGCAAATTGCTGCGCCGGAGGCCCTTATCCAAAAACATCGAAAAGTTCAGGAAAAGAACTGGCAGTGGCAGGTGGCGGCCGAACTGGCTTTCCAGCAGCGGCTCGCAGCTAGCTTGCGCGACTCTGGTGCTCCCGATCAATCCGTCGACGAGCCGCAAGTGCAGGCGGTTTTCTGCATCGATGTTCGTTCCGAAGTCCTGCGCCGCCATTTGGAAGCACAAAACGCCGGCATACAGACCAGGGGTTTCGCTGGTTTCTTTGGTTTGCCCGTTCAATTGCGGTTCACCGAGTCCGGTTTTAACAGGCCGCAGTTACCGGGTCTGCTGGCGCCCGACCTCTCTATGTGTGCCGACAGTAAAAGTCATCGGGCTGATCGCAATAAAGCAAAAACCAGTTGGTTAAAAACCGCGGATTCCCCAGCTGCCATGTTCGGCCTAGTAGAAGCAAGTGGCCTGTACTATCTCTGGAAGCTGTTGCGCGACAGTTTCTATCCGGCTGCAGCTTCGGATCCCGCAGGTTCGCTAGCGGCTGCAGAGACCATTGAGCTTGTCCGTGACGATCAGCCAGTGGGACTGGATGAACGCATCGAGCTTGCGGCGGGAGTGCTACACGCCATGGGTCTGGAAGAAGACTTTGCGCCAATCGTGCTTGTGGTTGGACACGGCGCGGAATCCCCGAACAACCCGCAAGCGGCTTCTTTGAACTGTGGTGCCTGCGGCGGCCAGTCTGGTGAATTGAATTCACAGGTGTTAGCAAAATTACTGAATGACCCAGCAGTCAGAAAAGGTCTTTTCAGTCGAGGAATTCAGATTCCTCTGCGCACGCAGTTCGTTGCCTGCCTGCATGAAACCGTTACCGACGACCTCCGGGTAGTCGACGGCTCCGAGTTGTCTGCAGAGGTAAGTGCGTGGCTGCGCGGCGCTAGCGTCGCGACACGAAGAGAGCGGGCCGCCCGGTTGGATTTAGAGTTTGATTCGGACGCGGCGCTCGGGAAGGCACTGAAGAGACGTGCCCGAGATTGGTCCCAGGTCAGACCCGAGTGGGGGTTGGCGGGCAATGCCGCCTTCATCGTCGCGCCCCGGGACCGAACCCGTGGAATTGATTTGCAGGGCAGGGCGTTTCTGCATGACTACGACTGGCAGAAGGACCCTGACTTGTCTGTCCTCGAATTGATTATGACGGCGCCGATGGTAGTGACCCACTGGATTAATATGCAGTACAACGCCTCGGTTGTAGACAACGAGCGGTACGGTAGCGGCAACAAGGTTTTACACAATGTGGTCGGTGGCAACGTTGGCGTCTTCGAAGGCAACGGTGGTGACCTGCGGATCGGCTTACCGATGCAATCGGTTCACGACGGCGACAAGTGGATGCATGTTCCGCTCAGGCTCAGTGTCTATATAGAGGCTCCGGCCGAGGCAATAAAGACGATCTATCAGCGTCACGAGGTCGTGCGACAGTTGGTGGATAACGACTGGCTTTATCTTTTTCGACTCGACGATGCAGGCCACTGTCGTCAGTTGTATCAGGACGATTGGATTGAATCAGGGAGTCACTGATGCCACGCTTGCGTAAAATCCTGACGTATACGCAAACCAATGATGCCGATGCCATGAAGCCAGTGATCGACCTGGCGGAGCGTCACGACGCAGCCATGACGCTGTGTGATGTCATCAGTCAGCCACCAGAGACTTCTGGTGCGCATCCTGCCGTGGCCAGACTGCACCAGGTCAGCTGGCAGAACGCATTCGACAATCTTCGTTCTCTCAGGGAGAAGCACAAGAACCGGGCCTCAATAAAAACAACGCTATTGGTGGGCGAGCCCTTTCTCGCCATCATGGAGCAGGTAGCGCTGGAAGCCTATGATCTTGTGGCTCACATCAGTGCCCCGGAATACGATCGCGGGAGTCGCGGACTGAATCCCATCGGCATGCATCTGGCGCGCAAATGCCCGGGCCTTGTCTGGTGCCTGCATCCGGGATCGAACCAATCGCCTCGCAACATCGTGGTTGCGATTGATCGGGATTTTAGCAGCGACAATCGTCGCAGCGAATCGCTGGTCAAGGCGCTCGTCGATACAGCCAATGCGGTCATTAAACCCGGTGGGGTGATGAATCTAGTCCATGTCTGGCAGCCCTACGGTGAAGCTCTTCTGAATGATCAGCGCCTCGGCATGAGTGCAGCAGAAACAGAATCCTACATCAGTACCCAGCAGCAGGAGTATGAGGCCTGGTTTGAGTCTCTCGTCGAGCAGTTTTCTGCGCGCGGTACTGACTGCGAAATTCGATCGCATTTACTGCGCGGCCCGGTCGCTGCGACGATCAATCAACTTGCGCAAGACGTGCAGGCGGAACTCATTGTGATGGGTACCATCGGGACGAGTGTGGTGCCGGGCATTCTAATTGGGATGAGCGCTGAAGCACTGTTGTCTTCGACCCAGGTACCTGTGCTTGCCGTCAAGGCCAAAGATTTTGTTACGCCACTGGAATTATCGTCAACCGCTACCAGCCTCAATACCCTGTAGCTCTAATTCATGGAGACCAAAAAGACATGAACGGTTCTAACCTCAATGCAAGAAATACTGCCGCACCGCGATTGGTGGATTCGCAATTCGCGACCCCTGAAAATCCACCCGTCAGGTTTGACATCAAGCCAGCTGAAGCGCAACTCCTTGATCAGTTGCGAAAAGACGTGGCGGTTGACTCCGAGATCAGAGCCAGGCTGGAAGACGGCCTGAAAAACGAAAGCGATAGCGACCGCCTCTGGTTCCTGCTCGCGAGCCTCGACCATGCGCCGCAGCGGACAGTTTCGACCGAGCTGGTTTTTACGGCTCTGTGCCGTCTAAGTGAGTCCGCTTCGCCAGTCATTCGGCTTTCTGCCTATCGCTGGCTTGCAGGCCTTCACACGATTGATCTGCGCTTCGAGACCCGAGCCAGGCTAAAGCTGCGTGATTGCAGGGAGACAGAGTGTGAGCTTATTCAGCAGCGTCTGGAGTATCTGCTGTCTGTTTGCTGAAAGACATCCTTAGCTCGAGTTGCACTAAAGTGCAGGAGCAGAGACCTCTAGCAATTGCTTTGATAGCCGGGTCCGGTAGATAGACCGTGACCCGTGCTCTTATTGTGCAGGCATTTAAGAACAACCGAAGCTTCTGTGCGCAGTGCAAAAACCAGGCGGTCAATCCATTGTCTCTCACCAGTGCTCATCTCTTCAGTCGAGTTTCTGATCCGCTGCAGTTTCAACATGGAATGCTCGATTTCTCGAAGGTGAGGCGCGAGCACATGTTTCACATGTCGATCAAGTTCGCGGGTAAAGCCTCTGGAGTCGGCAAATTGAGATCCGCACTCCTGTGTATTTGAGTGCGTAAACCTATTGCCGGTTGCGCATGTCGCAGCGGTGAACGCTGTTGATGGTCGCAGCGCAGCACCGCGGCGAGTTGTGTCAGCAACAGCTCTAGCGATAGCCATGTCAGTGCGCGCTTTGCCATATAGGAGATTCACCAGGCCCCGGGTGTCGCGCGAATGGGAATGCTCAAGCTTGTTGATGATAGCTGTGTAATTCGCGCTTAGACTCTGCGCGAAATCGATTACGCTACTATAATCTTGTGGAATTCGGCGGCTCTTAATGGCCTGCCACTGCCAGTTGGTATAAAACTCGGCGGCAATCAAGTATCTGATATCCTCTGCAGCGTAGATCTGGCTGGCGATCAGAAAGCTTAGTCGATGTAGGTCATGCACTTCGTCCCATTGTTTCGAGTGCACGAGCGCTTCGATCAGCAAATTGAGGTGGTCGAGCTGCTCCTCGCTATGCAGGCCGAAATTGACTCGGCTCAGATGCCACGCCTGTCGGAAGAGCTGCGTGGCCTTTTGGTAATCGCCTTGCTCCAGGAAGAGTTGGCCGTACTCACTGTAGGCTTCATCCAGCCCAAGACCATAGGCACCGCGCTCCAGGGTTAGTGCATTGATAGCGTCTTCAAGCTGGCGGCGGTTAGTTGCAATTTCAGCGGACTGGGGCGAGGCCAGCTGCGAGGGGTTCCTCTCCTCGTCGGTGGCGGTCTCCGACTGCCTAGGAGGTAATTTGTCCAGCTTTGGTGCAGTGAAGCCGTGCCCCGGCGCCATACAACCGAACACTAGAAATAGAAAAATAGCCTTGAGTGACAATGACTGCATGGTTAAGGTGCGTATATTGATGAGGTCGGGTAGTTCTAACGCTGAGGGTAAAGAACTGCCGGGTAAAAGAGTATCCAAATATTTCGATTTAATACTTCGGGCTGGCTTTCACTAAAGGCGAAGTGTATTCGGGAAAAGGGAAGAAATGAGGCTTCTGCTACAGCGTGGTTTTCTGTCAGCTAGGGAGTGTGGCTGGCTTGATGCTGGACAAGGGGGGTTCTGCTCAATGAAGACATGCCCCTGGCGTTCAGTAAGCGTGCCTGACAAGGCGCTTCCGATGGCCTGCTAACCATGCCAATAGTCGCCGACCTTGAAAGGGGCGGCGGCAGCCGCTTCGCACCATTAGGGAGCACCATTGCTGGCGATGCCATGATTTTGACCGTCGTTGCGTGATTGAAAGCGCCCAGCAGGCTGTTGCTCGTCGCATTCAGTTCCGTCTCTCATGACCAAAGTCTCCCAGCCCTGCGATAGAGCCTGCAGCAAAGACAGCGTCTGCCGGCGTTACTGCCGAGCGAGCCAGCTTCTGCTGCTGACAGCACAGTCCCCGCCACTCTCTTCTGCGCGCATTGGCACAGTAAATGCATAATCAGTGGCTATGCCACAAGAAGCAAACACCACCATCACTGAAACCGCGCAGTACCAGGCTTTGGCCAATGATAAGACGGCGAACGACTCGCTGTGTGGCGTCTTTTTCGGTTAGCACCCGGACACACTGCTTACCAATATAAATTCTGAATCTTTCGTCTATCATCAAGTAGGAGCGATATATGAACTCTCGTCTAAGTCATTTCAAGCGCAGATCCAGCACTGTTCTCGCAACAGCCATCGCATCGCTGAGCGCGAGCACGGCCCTGTATGCGCAGGTTCCGCCGGAAAATCCCGCCGGCGCCGTTGAAGAAATCACCATTACCGGCTCACGAATTTCTCGTGATGGTTATGATTCCCCGACTCCGATTTCTGTTCTCAGCCAGGAAGATCTGAATGCAGAAGCCCCTGGAAGCGTCGCCGAGTTCGCGATGACCCTACCTTCGATTCAGGGCAGCACCACGTCTTCGACCAGTTCTGGTTCATTGAGCTCAGGTAATGCCGGAATCTCTTCATTAAATCTACGAGGAATGGGCACCACACGAACACTGGTACTTTTCGACGGCCAGCGCAACGTAGTCTCGTCTGCAGCCGGACTGGTGGACACCAACACTTTCCCCCAATCTTTGATCGAGCGCGTGGAAGTCTCCTCCGGCGGCGCTTCGGCGGCCTACGGCTCAGACGCTATTGCGGGTGTAGTTAACTTCATTCTCGATCGCGATTTTACCGGATTCAATTCTTCAATCGAGCTCGGTGAGGCTGGTGAATACGATGCGGGCAATGAGCGTGTCGAACTGACTGGCGGCTTCGATTTCGCAGACGGCCAGGGCCACATGCTGCTTTCAGGTGAGTACTTTTCGCGGGATGGTGTGCATTACACAGCGCCGGACTGGGCTCAAAGTGGCTATTTTGGCCTGCCTAATCCCAGCTATGAGCCGGGCAATGGCGAGCCTTTTTACATCGTCACCGAAAACGTAGGCATTTCCAGCTATACACCCGGTGGCCTGATTGTCGATGGGCCCCTGCGCGGCACCTATTTCGGTGAGGGCGGTTCAGTTGAGCAGTTGGATTTCGGCCCCATTGGGGGGCAGTGGATGATCGGCGGAGACTCCGAATACTCTACGTCTGCGGCCTTGGGTACGAACTCGCTGCAGGCTGAAGACGATCGACGCAGCCTGTTTGGCCGCATGAGCTGGGAGTTTTCACCTCAGTTAGAAGCGTTTGCGCAGGTCAACTACGCTCGTTACGAGGGCTTCAGCTTCTACATCCGCCCGACGGATAGAAACCGCACGATCTCCGTTGACAACGCTTTCCTGCCGCAAGAAATCGTTGCAGCCATGCAGGCTGAAGGAATCGACTCGTTCCGTTTCAGCACCAACAACGCCGACTTCCCCGCTTCGGGTACCAATAACATTCGCGAGACCACGCGGGTTGTCTTGGGTGCGGATGGTTTCTTTGACGCTTTTGGCTATAACGTTGAGTGGGATACTTACTATCAGCTCGGGATGACGGATACGGACGAACACCAGCAACCAACTTTTGCCTTTGGTGCCCTGGCCGAAGCCACCGACGCTGTGGTCGATCCCGACAGCGGTGAAATTGTCTGTCGCTCCACTCTGGACAATCCTGGCAACGGCTGTGTGCCGCTGAATCGGTTCGGTGTCGGTGTTGCCAGTGATGAAGGTCTGGATTATGTTCTCGGCCGCCCGCGTCGAGAGCAGGAACTCGAACAAGAAGTAGTGGGCTTGAACTTTGTTGTCAACGATATTGAAGGCTGGGCCGGGCCCATTGGTCTGGCGTTCGGTGGCGAATGGCGGGAAGAGTCTATTGATGGCTTCGTCGACCCGAAATACAACAGCGGCTGGAAGTATGGTAACTACGCGGTCACCGCCGGTAGTTATTCCGTGGGTGAGGTGTATGCCGAAACCGTAGTGCCGATTCTTGCCGGGTTGGAGTTTAACGGCGCCGCTCGAGCCACAGACTACAGCACTTCAGGCCGCGTCAATACCTGGAAGGCTGGATTTACCTATTCACCGATTGATGACATTACCCTGCGAGTCACACAATCGCACGACATCAGGGCACCTAACCTGTCAGAGCTGTTTGATGCGGGTCGGGCGCGCACCAACGCCGTGGCAATCGACGGCCAGTCCGTTGACTTTATCCAGAATCTTACCGGTACACCGACAGTGGGTCCTGAGGAGGCCGATACTCTTGGTGTAGGCGTGATTTTCCAGCCTCGTTTTCTAGAGGGCTTCTCCGCCTCAATCGACTACTATGACATCGAGATTGATGGCGTCATCGACTTCATCGGTGCTCAGGATGTGGCCGATGCCTGTTTGATCTTCAACGTTCAGCGCTACTGCGACAACCTGCGCTATGATGCCAACGGCGACCTGCAGTTCATCGATCTCGAGTATGAAAACCTGAATCGATACATTGCCGAGGGTTACGATATCGAGGCGAGCTACCGCCGCGACATCGGGCCTGGAACCATGGCCCTGCGCTTCATGACCACGCACTACATCGAGAACACTACCGACGATGGCGTCACAACGGTTAACGAAGCTGGCGAAAATACCAGCAGCACACCAGACTGGGTGTATCGAGCTACCGCACGCTATGACTGGGACGAATGGACGGTCAACCTGACCGCACGTGGTGTCAGCGACGGTGTGATCGACAATCGCTTCATTGAGTGTGGTCTCAGCGGCTGCCCGGCATCGGTTGGTCTGAATCGCACCATCAACGACAACAGCGTCGACGGTGAATGGTTCTACGACCTCTACGGATCCTATGACCTGAATATCGCTGACGGCGAAGGTGAGGTGTTCATCTCGGTTAAGAACCTGTTCGATACCGATCCAGCTCTCTACGCCCTGCCACTGTTCCAGGGTTCAGAGAACCGCCCCGCCTATCTGCCAACCAACCGTTCATTGAACGATGTCATGGGCAGAAACATTCGCGTCGGTCTGCGTTTCAACTTCTAGGTTGACGCTATCTGGTTCGGATAGAGCGAACGAGAGGGAGCGGCCTGACCATGTCAGGCCGCTTTTTTTTGGAACTACTGCGCTCGGAACAATTTGCTTTACGCTTGATTGACTTATTTTGCTTGACGGGAAATTGTTTCGACTCCATTCTTCATTCCAGCGCCAAACCCTTTCACGGTATATCTCACAGCAGCTTCACTGCCACTTGTTTTGAGAAAAAACACACCGCCAGAACCTCATAGTTCAAGTGATACTTCTGGCAGAATTCTGTCAGCGCGCGGAACTCGTCCTGCTCCCAGTGCTCGTTCATTATGAATTCGTCGAACACAAGAATGGTCTGGCCGTCTATCACGGCTTGTGCATGTTCCAGTGCACACAGTGTGGAAGTGTAAAGGTCGGCGTCAAAATTAATTAACGCGGCCACGGGTCGGTCCTTGGCAAAGAATTCTGGCAGGGTTTGCTCGAACTCGCCTGCCACAAACTCACCTTCGGCAATGGTCGGGATCTCGCCCTGACTGGAATAGCTCCCCTGCTGCCTTTCATGCCAGTCCTCAGGCAGGCCGGAGAAAGTATCGAAGCCGTAGCCTTGCTTGAAAGTCTTTATGAGGTAGCGAAAGGACTGACCCCTCCAGACGCCGAATTCATAAAAGGGGCGGGAGGAAATGCTGTGCTGCGCTACTGCATCAAAGAACGCCCAACGATTGAAATAGAGTTCCGGCATCTGCGGTCGCCCGAAGACCCACTCGAACGAGCGCAGGAAGTGGTGCTCAGCAATCCGTGACTGCTTCAGGGCTTGCAGTTCCCCGGGCTGGCCCAGCGCCACCTTGAGTCCCGCTAGCATTAGCGACGCGTTGACATGATCGGGATCTATTTCCAGGCAGCGCTCGAGCCACTGCAGGGCCTGTTCGAGGTTGTCGGCGGTACCGGCAAGATTCCAGTAGGCATCTACGAAGTTTGAATCCAGGCGCAGGGCCTGCTGAAAACAGCGCCTAGCGGCCGCAAGATCCCCCAGATCGGTTAGCACATTACCGCTATGGTTATGTGCATCAATGAGTCGGGGGTTGAGATCGAGCGCCTGCCGGAAGCATTTTAAAGCTGCCTTCAAGACGCCAGTGTCGTGAAGTACGACGCCCATATTGTTGTAGGCCTCAGCGAAATCCGGCTTGTGCTTGATGGCGTTCCGATAGCATTCCAGAGCTGCTGCAGGCTCATTGGTTTTGAACAAGGCAAAGCCCAGGTTGTTGTGGGCATCAACCAGATCTGGATCCAGCGCCAGAGCCTCCCGATAACTGACAATGGCGGCCTTGAGTTCGCCACAGGCCTGCAGGGTGAGGGCGAGGTTGTAATGCATGTCGGCCGATTCAGGCAGCAAGTCTCGAAGCTTGCGGAGACTCCCTATTGCACCTCGATGGTCGCCAGTCTGAAAACAAACTCTGACCAGATTTTCGTGAGCCTCGACAAAGGCCGGCTGCAGTTTGATCGCGCGCCGAAAGCTGGCGACCGCTTCGCTCGGACGCTGTAACTCAGTACTGACGATGCCATGAATGTTGTGCAGGCTCGCGGATTTCGGATACCTGCGCAGTAGTTTGCCGGTTCGAGCCAGGGCTAGTTCGAGCCAACCTTGATTAATCAAATCGAGCAGTGGCTTCAGCTCGACTTTAGCCGGTTCCTCAGAACTGGATGCTCTCAATGCCATTTGAAACGACTTCGGGAATCACAAGGTAGATCCCAAAGTACTGCTGATCGCTTTGTCTGTCCAATCGGACAGCGTTCCGCCCGACAATTTTCAGAACCGGCAGTCGAATCCGGCGTGCTCGCAATCTACAGCAGCGGCCAAATAGAAGTATATAGCCGAACGAGGGTCTGCTGCAGCCAGACTCTCAGCTCGGAGTTCGACGAACTACCCTAATCAATGTAGAGATAATCAGCGGGACAGGTTTCGTATTTTTCTTAAGAGCGTCACGTTCAGCATGCTGTCGTTACGCCCGGAGTATGACCTGCGGAGTGAATTTAAAACGAAAAGGGTTGCCAGGTTGCCGCTCTCTCACGCCCTGGGAAGACTCCTTTCATGCCGATTTTCGACAGACCGTGTCAGTCTTTCTTGAGGTCGGGTTAGAGCGTGGTTCCGAAGTCTGCCGTGCGCATGCAAGCTGTCGACTTGCAAAATGCCACGGCAGACCAATCGTCGATAGGGACTCGAAACAAAGGTTTACTTGACCTTGTCGAGATACTTACTCAGGCGATCCTGATTCATCATCAGGCGGCCTTTGAGAGCATCGGAATTTGCGCGGATGTCATCGATGTTGACCGGATCACCGGCAACTATCACACCTACCATAGCCAGGGCGACGTGTGGTGCGCATTGATAGACATAGACACCTTCGTCGCTCAGAGTCACGCTGAATTCTTCATTGATCGCACCGTTCCATCCGGAAGTGCCCGCGGGAACAAGTCCCTGCACCGATTGTGAATTGTGTCCCGGATCAGTCGCGACGAAGCGAACCGTATCGCCGACATCCACACTCAGGAAAGCGGGCTCAAAAACCATAATTCCGTCGGCTCCATTGTTCTTCATTTCTACCACGTGCTCCGCGGCCAGAACGCTGGATGACAGCAGGGAAAGTGTGACAAGTGCTACTAGTTTATGCATTGCTAAACTCCTTCAAGATGAACCAATATAACGGAAGCGAGCGACGGTCGGTTTAGCAAATCTGACAGCATTCAACCAACTCCGTAAAATTCAAAGCCGGACTAACTGCCAGGCTTTCCCGGTTACAGCGCCTTTGTTTCGACCCTATTCCGCGGACCTCCTTCCAGTCAATTTGTTCCGATCTATTTCCAGTCAAATTTAATGCTGTCAGCAGACCAGTGATGAGCTTTGTGGCCCAATTCGGGGGAAGCCGCATTCCGGGTATCTCAAGTCGAAGAGGCCGGCAGAGGCAGGTCATGTCGGCCCAGTTAACAAGTAGTGCGCGGAGGAAACGGCCCGGCCGGATAGAGATCGACCAGCAACTGGCACGGTGTTGCAAGCGCTGCCGGTAGAGACTCTGCAGACTCAGGCTGGTTGCGTAAAGCGTGAGATGTTTTCGGCGCGAGGAGTGCCAGTGTCGAGCGTGCCTATGGAATTTTCTAGTGAATCTATTGTCTACTCGCTGGGCTTGCACTGCGAGCAATCGAGCCGGAATCTCTTCAGGCTGGGAACTAAACAGATCTCAGCTAGGTTCCAGGAAGTTAGTCAATATTATCGACTCGGCCGGTTTGAGCCATGTTAAGAGGCAACTGTAACCCGTCACTTTCCAGCTAAGAGGAACTTCTGCAATCCTTATGCGAGTGTCGTCTCAACCTGGGATTATCTGTACAATTGAGGTGTTAAGGTCGTTAGCTTCTGAAAGTGCGGTAGATCGGCCAGATGCGTTAAGGCTAGTAAAGATTTGTGAGGACTCGTAAGAGTTTGAAAGATCGTCCCTTGTCCAGCCAATGCCCCCGCATACTGCAATTCTGACTTTATAGACCACGAACAACTCACTTGGGATGAAGAACCAGGCAACCGACAAACCGGTTTAAGTCTGCGGTCGAGCCTCGGAATCAGAGGTACAGACTAGCGGAGTAAAAGCATTGTCATCGCCTTGATGCAAGCTGCAGACTGACATTACAGGGACAGCCTTTTAAATGGCACACAAGATACTCGAGCTAGCACAGGGTATGGAAAAAGGCGGGCGGACCAAGCGCATCGCCGAGACGGCAATCGGCCTCAAACGCCACGGCTGGGAGGTCAAGGTCCTGTCCATGACGCCAGTGCCGGATTGGGTAAAGACCCGATATCAGGGCAGCGTCGATTGGCTGGATTTACAGCGTCGCAATAAACTGGATCTGCAGTATTTGCTTCGCCTGGCAAGACTTATAAAGAGTGAGCGCATAGCACTGATCCACGCTCATTGCGAGGGCTCTTACTTTTACGGTGGTCTGGCTGGAAAAATCTGTAAAGTTCCTGTGGTTGGCACTTATCACCGATCCGACCTTTCCTATTTCAAACGACACTGGAAGTTACGCCTGTTGGCCCGGTTACTGACCAGGGCAGTCGCAATCTCCAATGACCGCATGAACTTGATTCAATCAAATCTGAATATTAATCCTCAGAAAACAACGCTGATACATGGAGGCATAAACCTTGATTCCTTCCAGTTGTTGCCATCGGAGGAAATACAGAGACTGAAGCAGGATTTCGGACTCCAGGCCAAGAGAATCTTGTTGTCCATTGGGCACTTGGGTCCTATCAAGGGCCACCAGATTACACTGCAGGCACTGCCCCAGGTGCTTGAGAAATTCCCGGACGTCATTTGGGTGGTTGCGGGAGATGGGACCAATGAAGATTATGAGCGACTCAATCGCGAGATTAAAAAGTTAGGCGTCGCAGATAGCGTCAAATTGCTGGGACAAGCTCACAATGTCATCGAATGGCTGAATATCTGCGATCTCTTCGTCCAACCCTCCATTGAAGAAGGCTTCGGTCTGGTCTTCGTTGAAGCGGGTGCCTGCAAGAAAGCTGTGGTTGCGACGGCAGTTGGTGGCATCAAAGACATTGTCGTCAACGGAGAAACCGGGTTGTTGATCGCGCCGAATGATGCGGACGCTCTCGCTGAAGCTATTAATACCCTGCTGGCAGATCCGGCAAAAGCTGCGGATTTCGCAGAGGCAGGATTCAGGCGCGTTTACGATTATTTTTCAATGGATGCAATGGTGGAAAAATACCATTCGCTGTTCGCGGAATTGTTGGCGACGGAGCAAGACCCACGCGCATGATGCAACCCGCCCTGAAGTCGATCCCGCAGGCTTCATTAAGGATAAGTTGCTGCAAGCGCTCGGCCTTGATTGATGCAGGCAGTCACCACTCATTCGTCACCACTCATTCATAGTCCAGAGAACTCAGCTTGCCGCTGAACACGCGGTAAACAAATACGGTGTAGGTCAGAATCGCCGGCAGGGTGATTATGGTGCCCACAAAGACAAACTGCAGTGACGCGGTCGATGCTGCAGCCTCATAAATAGTCATTTGGCCAAGTATAATGTCCGGGAACAGACTGTAGGCTAGCCCGAGTGTGGCCATGATACAAATAACGGCCAGAGCGGCCAGCAGGATTCTTCCATAGCCTCGCAGTTGACGAAAGCGCCCACCTCGGAACAACATCCAGACTATGACACCATAGGCAATAATGGTGGTCAGGGGAATTGGCATCAGTCCTATGCCATTGGGTAAGGTGAACCACTTGGCGGCGATCAGATCGCTGACCAGTGGTGTTGCAATGGAAACCAATAGCAAGGCCAGCCCCATCGGCAGCACACCGGCCCTGGCCCAATTCATGGCTTTGTCGAAAAGGCTACCCTCGGTCTTGACCATAAGCCAGGTCGCACCGAGCATGACATAGAGCGCTGGCAGCGACAGGGCGATCAGAAAAGAAAACAACAGGCTGACACCGGTAGCGGTCAATCCGGTAATGTAGGCGCCCACCATCCAGCCCTGGCAAAGCGCCGCCAGTATAGAACCGAGGAAAAACAGGTTGTTCCAGAGCACGCGCTTGTCTGCTCCTGCCTTAACCCGGAAATCGAACGCCACTCCACGCAGGATAAGTCCAACCAGCATCAGAGTGACCGGGAGGTAGAGTTGACTGAGAATTATGCCGTGTGCCTGTGGAAAAGCCACCAGAAGGATTGCTACCCCCAGTACAATCCAAGTTTCATTGGCGTCCCAGAACGGCCCGATGGCAGCGATCATGACATCTTTTTCCTGCTCATCGGCAAGCGGCAACAGGATGCCGATACCCAGGTCGTAGCCATCCAGTACGACATAGATCAGCAGTGCCAGACCCATAGTGAAGACAAAAAACAAAGGTAACCACTCGGCCATGACTCAATACTCAGGCCGCATAACCTGGCACTAGTCCCGGTTCCGACAGCGATCGAGCCGGCTTGGTCGCTAGATAGCGCAGGGCATAAATATAGGACACCAGAAGAAAAACATAGAGGAGCACATAGGTTAACAAGGTTGTGAGCACGGTACCGGCACTGTGCGCTGCCACCACGTCGGCGACGCGAAGCTGGCCATAAATAATCCAGGGCTGACGACCGACCTCCGCGACCACCCACCCAGCCACGACAGCGACCCATCCGGAGAAGGTCATCCACGACAGCACTCGC
>Ga0207419_1001305_pt1 | contig 19161 bp, 13 predicted proteins | sample ElkSloMetagenome_4_FD_184723 | JGI IMG/M metagenome (GOLD analysis project Ga0207419, IMG submission 184723) | Hot spring microbial communities from Elkhorn Slough, Monterey Bay, USA - MD2A (version 2) | ecosystem: Environmental > Aquatic > Marine > Intertidal zone > Estuary: Microbial mat ...
CTAGAGGTCTTTGGCAACACAATAATATGGTTGGCTATACCAGCCCTGGCTGTGGCGTTTCAGGCTTGCCAGTAAGGTACAATACCCAAGGAGAGATTACAGTAATACATCTGAAAAAGAAGGATTAGAAATCGTATTTAATTTTTATTGGTCAATACCATTTTCATAAAATAGGACTAATAATCCTTGCATAAAATAGAAAACAAAAATACCTAAGAGATTTTTATAAAAAATTCATCCTATTTTTTAAGCTGTAATCCAAAAAGCATAGATTTAGAAATAGTTATTAAAATTAATTTTAAGAACCTTCTTAGCGTCTTACTTTATTCACTCCGAAAAAATCAATTTATATTTAAAGTTCGTCAAGGGCTTAACCTTGTATATGCCCTTTAAATTACTAACTAATAAAATTTAAATTTATGGGTAAAACACTCTTTGAGAAAGTATGGGATAAACATGTTGTATCCAGCATAGACGATTCGACGGACATACTTTATATCGATAAACATTTTATACATGAGGTAACCAGCCCTCAGGCGTTTGCAGGTTTAGAAAAAAGGGGCATAGGTGTGTTAAGACCTGAAAAAACAGTAGCTACACCCGATCATAATGTACCTACCATTAACCAGCACCTACCTATTGGTGAGGCACTTTCGGCAAAACAAGTAGCCAAACTTACAGAAAATTGCCAAAAGCATGGAATTAACCTTTATGGCCTACAGCATCCATTTCATGGCATCGTGCATATTATAGGTCCAGAGTTAGGCATTACCCAACCTGGCATGACCATAGTTTGTGGTGATAGTCATACCTCTACCCACGGCGCTTTTGGTACTATTGCCTTTGGTATAGGAACCAGTGAAGTAGAAGAGGTTTTGGCAACCCAATGCCTCTTGCAAAGCAAGCCCAAAACTATGAAAATCCAGATTGATGGAGAATTGGCAAAGGGCGTGCTTTCTAAAGATATCATCTTATATATAATCTCCCAGATTTCTTCTAGCGGAGGTACAGGCTACTTTGTTGAATACTGTGGCTCAGCAATACGCTCGCTGTCTATGGAGGCCCGCATGACTATATGCAATATGAGTATTGAAATGGGTGCTCGAGGCGGAATGATCGCTCCTGACGAAACTACATTTGAATATGTAAAGGGAAAAGAGTTTGCCCCAAAAGGTGAAAGTTTTGACAAAGCTGTAGCTTATTGGAAAACACTTTATAGCGATGAAGACGCTGTTTTTGATAAAGAACTCTATTTTGATGCGGCAGAAATAGAACCTATGGTAACTTATGGAACCAACCCAGGTATGGGCATAAAGATAACAGGAAAAATCCCAGAATTAGAAACCATAGTGGCCAACAACCAAAAGTCTTTCTTAAAATCTTTAGACTATATGGGTTTTAAACCGGGCGAAGCTTTAAAGGGAAAGCCTATCAATTGGGTATTTATTGGTAGCTGTACCAATGCCCGTATCGAAGACCTTAGAATGGTAGCCGATTTTATAAAAGGAAAGAAAAAAGCGGATAGTATTAATGCTTTGGTAATCCCAGGTTCTAAGCAAGTGGAAAAACAGGCCAAAGAAGAAGGGCTTGATAAGATCTTAGAAGAAGCAGGCTTTAAATTGAGAGAACCCGGTTGTTCTGCCTGCTTGGGCATGAACGAAGATAAAGTGCCCAGGGGCGAATACTGCATTTCAACTTCTAACAGAAATTTTGAAGGAAGGCAGGGCCCGGGAGCCAGAACTATTTTGGCAAGTCCACTAATGGCTGCGGCTGCCGCTATTGAAGGTAAGATTACAGATATTAGAGAATTGGTATAAAAGCATCATCAAACATGGAAAAATTTAAAACAGTAATAAGTACCGTAGTGCCTCTGCCTATATCAGATGTAGATACGGATCAAATTATACCTGCAAGGTTTTTAAAGGCCACCACTCGCGATGGCTTTGGAGACAACCTTTTTAGAGATTGGAGATACAACGTGGATGGTACACCGAAAAGTGATTTTGTGCTTAACCAAGATACCTATAGCGGAGAGATATTAGTGGCAGGTAAAAACTTTGGAAGCGGATCGAGTAGAGAACACGCTGCTTGGGCCATTTACGATTATGGCTTTAAAGTAGTGGTATCTAGCTTTTTTGCAGATATTTTCAAAAACAATTCTTTGAATAATGGCTTGCTGCCTGTACAAGTATCTGAAGAATTTCTCCAGTCAATTTTTGATAAGGTAGAAACAGACCCATCGGTAAAATTAAAGGTAGAACTTGAGCCTCAAACAATTTCTATTGAAGGCACAGGCGAATCTGAGCATTTTGAGATTGGCGAGTATAAAAAAACCTGTCTACTCAATGGCTATGATGATATAGACTATATCTTGAATAACAAGGATAAAATCTTAGAGTACGAAAAAAATAGTATACAATTTTAAATAAGAAATAATGAAAAAACACATAGCACTGTTAAGTGGAGACGGCATAGGACCAGAAGTAGCAAAACAGGCAGTAAAAGTTTTAAAGGCGGTAGCAAATACTTTTGATCATGAGTTTACTTTTGAAGAAGCTTTGGTAGGTGCCGCCGCCATTGATGCAACAGGCGACCCTTTTCCTGATGAAACTTACCAAGTTTGCAAAAAATCAAATGCAGTGTTGTTTGGCGCTATTGGAGACCCCAAGTACGATAATGATCCAACGGCAAAAGTAAGACCTGAAGAAGGCCTGCTTAGAATGAGAAAAATGCTCGGGCTTTTTGCAAACATTAGACCCGTTGCCAGCTATAAAATTTTAGAAGACGCCTCGCCACTAAAAAACAATATTGTAAGTGGTACTGATTTCGTGGTTTTTAGAGAACTTACTAGTGGCTTGTATTTTGGTCAGCCTAGAGGCCGTAGCGAAGACGGCAAATCAGCTTTTGAAACCAGTATTTACACCGAACAGGAAATCACTAGAATTGCGCAACTAGCTTTTGAAGCTGCTCAAAAGCGCAAGAACAAAGTAACTTTAGTAGACAAAGCCAATGTTTTGGTTACCTCGAGACTTTGGAGGGAAGTGGTCACAAAATTCCACAAGAAAAACTTCCCAGAAGTTGAGCTAGACTTTTTATTTGTGGACAATGCCGCCATGCAGATCATCCTAAACCCATCTAGCTTTGATGTGATTTTAACCGAAAATTTATTTGGTGATATCATTACCGATGAGGCTTCTGTAATTGCTGGTTCTTTGGGGTTACTGCCTTCTGCCTCAATGGGAAGTGGACTAGGATTATATGAACCAATACACGGTTCTTATCCGCAGGCTGCAGGGCAAAATATTGCTAACCCCATGGCCTCTATACTTTCTGCGGCCATGTTATTAGAGATGTCTTTTGATTTGGTGGATGAAGCCAATACCATAAGAAAAGCTGTAGAAATTGCTATGAACACGGGTTTTGTTACCAAAGACATCAATCCTGAAAAATATATTGGTACAGAGGAAGTAGGCGATAAAATTGCTGAATTGGTCAAAGAAAAGCAATTGGCTTAATTCGTTTAAGTATCCCTAAAAACATCAGCCCATGAATCGATTGAGTTCATGGGTTTTTTTAAGATTGATTTTTACAAGCTATAAAAGACTTTCTGAAATCAAATTTAGAATACATCAAGCTTAAAGCTTCTCGTAAACGAAAAAAGTAAAATCGTGTGAGTTGTGCTCGTCCGAAGTACGGAAGTCTTCTTTTACTATCTTCCATTCGTCTTCATTAAACTCTGGGAAATAGGCATCACCGTCAAAATAGCCGTGCACTCTTGTAAGATAAATATAGTCTGCAAAAGGTAAGGCTTGTTTGTAAATCTGACTTCCACCAGTAACAAAAACCAAAGGTTCTGCTTTTAATAATTCAAATGCATCGGATAAACTATTGCAAACCTCTAAACCCTTTCTCTCATAGTCTGCTTGTCTAGTCACAACAATATTCCTTTTTTCTGAAAAAAAGAAATCTGGAGACTCAGCAGTTTTTCTGCCCATAACTATAGGCTTGTATCTTACGGTCTCTTTGTAGTAAGAAAAATCGGTAGGCAAATCCCAAACGAGTTTGTTGTTTTTACCTATTACATTGTTTTCTGAGGCAGCGGCAATTAAAGCTATTTTCATACTATAAAAATAGTTTAATCAGTCGCTTTGTTTTTACTTTTCTAAACCAATAACCTTTATATCGCTAAACAGCTCCGATAAACTATTTAAAGCTGCCTTGGCTTTAGCCTCAGAACTGAACTCCTTTAGGGTAATGGCATTTTTTTCTCGGTAAGGAATCACACCTGCCTCAGGAAAACCTTTACCACGTAGTTGCTTGGCCAATATAGACGCTGTTTCAACATCTAAATCTTGTTTCACTACAAGGTAGTAAGCTAGTTTTTTGGTATTTCTTTTTGGTGGTGTAGGTGCCGCATCTCTTTCTTTTTTGATAGGGGGTTCTGTTTTTTGTTGGGCTATTATTTTATTGGATTCAACTGGCTGTTCTTTGGCAACTTTTTTAGCCTGTTCTTTTTTGATAATATCTTCTTTTGCTTCTTCAATTTCTTTTTCTTGAACGGGGTCGGTAGATAAGGGCAATTCTTCAGGCGCTTCGTATTTATCGTTTACCTTCCAGTCTGTATATATAAGTCGGCCTACATTGCTTCTAGGAAAGTCTTCTTCAATCCTGATTCCTAGTAAATCTCTGTAAACCCTGGCAACACTCTGTATAAAATATGGCCTTTCTTCGTGGTGCAGGTATCTTTGAAAATCGAAAAAATCTGAATAAGCTGCTGTCTTAACACTTGACTGTGATAAATAGCCCAAGAAGTCATAAAAGCACTCATTTAAGTTGTAGTAGCTATTGCTTATCTTAAAATTATTTGAAGCCAATACCACAGGATTTCCGCTCAGATCAGGCATTTTCCAATTAAAAGCAAGCGGGTTATTGGCCCAGCGCGCTAAGGAAACTGTAGCCATGCCCGTTTCTGCAATCATGACAGACGCTACAAAAACTGGGTTTACCTTGTAACGCAGACTAATATCAACCATCGTTTCTACTAATTGGTCTGCATTGATTTTTTCTTGATTACCAACTGCCTCTTTAAAGTATAAACTATGGCTATAATTATCATTCAAATATTTCTTTAAGCGCTGTTTAAAATCTTCGCTTCTGAAATCGACCTCAAGGGTTGATGCTGTGGCTACCCTTGGTTGTAAAAATTCGTGCGCTACTTTGGTATTTAGTCTTTTGTCTTTTAGTGTTTTAAGAATGCCCCTTTTTACAGGTCGTACACATCTAAAACCTATATCGTAATTGTAACTACCGATTGCTGCCTTGTTCCTATAAAAAACTGCCAACTGCTTTTCTTCGGTACTTCCCCAAGAACCACCTCTCAGCACCTTAGTATCTCCTACTTGCGGGCCTAAGGGATTTTTTCCGCTAACATCCTCTGAGTATTTATAGTCGTACCAATCGTTACACCAATGCCAGATGTTACCTGCCATACCTTTAAGGCCAAAGTCGTTGCTTTTTTGCGTGTTCACTTCTGCCAAAAGTACCCAATTGCCCAAAGGTATGCCGTGCTCGTTATCAAAGTTGGCATAGGTTTTTTCAAACTCTTCACCCCACGGATATGTATTATCCAATAAACCTCCTCTAGCAGCATATTCAAATTCTGCTTCAGTAGGCAATCTGTATCCGTTGGCACTTTCGTTTAATCTCAGAATAGAATTTCCCCAATAATCCTTATCCTCGCTTATTTCATACGCAGGTTCTAGACCCTCTACCTTGCTTCTCCAATTGCAATAATCAGCGGCCAAATTCCAAGTAATACCGGTAACAGGTATATCTTTTTTTTGAAAATTAGGATGTGTCCAGTAATTGGGAAGTGTACCACCTGCTTTTATATATTCTTGAAAGTCTGCTACAGTAACAGGGGTTTCGTCCATATAAAAAGAAGAAACTTTCACGAACCTCACAGGAGTTGCCGTGGAAACCAAACCTGAAGTATCACCCATGTTAAACCCACCTCCTTTTATTAGCCTCATGGTTTTTAGGCCATTAATGGTATCTGGCAGCAGGTTTTCATTTACAAAAAGATAGGGTTTCCATATTGGAACAGTAACAATAACAAGAAAGCATGCTAGTAATACAGAGATCAAAAAGTAGCGGATAGATTTCATTGTAATGTATGGAGTAGATTTTAATCAAATAGCCGTTTTTTTAGTTGTACAGTATTGAAGGATATTTGGGAAAGTATCAGAAGTTTTAAAGTTATTAACAAAATCCAAACCATTACAGGTTTAATGCCATCAATAAACTAAAAAAAATACCATAAGCCCATTTCTTTAGCTACTTTTGCACTTGAAATTTGCAAAACTGATATATGTAACAAATAAAACAGAAACCAGCTTAAATACAAGATTATATCATTTAAAAGATTAAATATCACATCTGAATATACTTATGCAGCATCTGAGCGAACAAGAGATTCAAAGAAGAGAGAAAAGGCAAAAATTATTAGACATGGGTATTATGCCCTATCCAGCAGATAGCTTTCCTGTAAATGCCAATGCTAAAGATATAAAAGAGAACTACGAGCGTAGAAAGATAGATTACAAAGACATTTCTATTGCAGGTAGGCTCATGATAAAAAGAGAAATGGGCAAGGCCTCATTCGCCGAAATACAAGATGCTACGGGCAGGATTCAAATATACGTAGCCAGAGATGAGATTTGCGAAGGCGAAGATAAAACGCTCTACAATACGGTCTTTAAAAAGCTAGTAGATATCGGCGATATTATAGGAATGAAAGGTTTTGTCTTTACTACCAAAATGGGCGAGATAACCATACATGTAAAGGAACTTACATTGCTCACAAAATCCTTAAAGCCATTACCATTGCCTAAAACAGACAAAGAAGGCAAAGTACACGATGCATTTACCGATCCTGAAATGCGTTTTAGGCAACGCTACGCCGATCTAGTAGTAAACCCAAACGTAAAAGACACATTTAGAAAGAGAACGCAATTGATGAATGTGATGCGCGACTTTTTAAATGATAAAGGCTATTTAGAAGTTGAAACGCCGATCTTACAACCAATTTATGGTGGTGCTGCGGCAAGGCCATTTAAAACACATCACAATACATTGGACATGACACTCTATTTGAGAATTGCCAATGAACTTTATCTAAAAAGACTTATTGTTGGCGGTTTTGATGGTGTTTATGAATTCTCTAAAGATTTTAGAAATGAAGGGATGAGCCGATTCCACAATCCTGAGTTTACTCAAATTGAATTGTACGTAGCCTACAAAGACTATGAGTGGATGATGAATTTGGTGGAAGAATTGGTAGAAAAAATCGCTTTAGAGCTACATGGTACTACAGAGGTGCAAGTGGGTGAGCACAAAATCAATTTTCAGCGGCCTTGGAAACGCTTTACCATGTATGGTGCCATAGAGCATTTTACCGGCATCGACATTTCAGAAATGGATGAAGCTGCATTAATAAAAACTGCTCATGATTTAAAAGTGCCGATAGACGATACCATGGGCAAAGGTAAGATCATAGATGAAATTTTTGGAGAACACTGTGAGCCAAAATTGATTCAGCCTACATTTATTACCGATTATCCTGTAGAAATGTCGCCTTTGGCTAAGAAGCACAGAAGTAAAGAAGGGTTGGTAGAAAGGTTTGAGGCCATTTGCAATGGCAAAGAAATCTGCAACGCATTTTCTGAGCTCAATGATCCTGTTGATCAAAGAAAAAGATTTGAAGAACAATTAGAACTGGGTAAAAGAGGTGATGATGAAGCTATGGTCTTGGATGAAGACTTTCTCAGGGCACTGGAATATGGCATGCCGCCAACAGCCGGTCTTGGTATTGGCATTGATCGCCTAAGCATGATTATGACCAACTCTGCTTCAATACAAGAGGTACTGTTCTTTCCACAAATGAAGCCCGAAAAAAAGCCGGTTTATGCGCAAACCAGCGATTATGTTGCCATAGGCATTAGAGAAGAGTTGGTGCCCATTATACAGAAATTAGGATTTTTAACCATAGAAAGTTTAAAAGAGGCCAATGTCAATAAACTTTTTAACGATGTTTGTGGCATGCGCAAAAAACTAAAACTGAAAGAAGTTAAGAACCCGACTAAAGAAGAAGTAGAAAACTGGTTAAAGGCCATTTGATTTTTTCGAGGAAAAATTACTTTATCAGGGCATCAATCAACCATTGATGCCTTTTTTCATTTAATAGTTCATGCGCTTCTTTAGGGCCCCAACCGCCAGCCTCATAATTTGGAAAATTGTTGGGCTGAGTGTTTTCCCAATAACGCAAGATGGGCATGATTAAAGACCAAGCGGCCTCTACCTCATCAGCACGCATAAACAGTGTGGCATCGCCTTCCATCACATCCAATAACAAAGTTTCATAAGCCTCAGGCGGTTGCTCCTCATAAGAATCGGAATAGTCAAAAGACATTTCAACGGGTTTTACCAGCATTTCTAGGCCCGGTTCTTTTGCCTGAAAAATAATTTTTATTCCCATCTCTGGCTGTATACTTATAATAAGCACATTTTTAGTAGACATATGAGAAATATTACAAGGGAATAACTGATGAGAAACTGGCTTAAATTCTATGGCGATGGTAGTGGTTTTGGTTTTCATGCTTTTGCCTGTTCTCAAGTAGAATGGCACTCCTTTCCATCTCCAATTATCCACACCAAGTTGTAGGGCTACAAAAGTTTCTGTATTAGATTCAGGGTTAACCCTTGGTGCTTCACGGTATCCTACTACGGGTTCTCCTTTAATTTGCCCTGCTTCATATTGTCCTCTCACCGCATATTTTTCCACTTCAGATTGAGTGAATTTTCTTATAGCATGTAAAACATCAACCTTACGATTTCTTATATCGTCGGCTATGTAGGTTATGGGAGGTTCCATGGCCACCATACACAAAAGTTGCAAAAGATGGTTTTGGATCATATCTCTCAATGCGCCTGAAGTATCGTAATAATTACCTCTGTGTTCTACCCCAACATCTTCGGCCACAGTGATCTGTACGCTTTCAATGTAATTTCTATTCCAAAGCGGTTCAAAAATTGAATTGGCAAAACGAAAAGCTAAAATATTCTGCACGGTCTCTTTACCTAGGTAATGATCTATCCTATAAATCTGACTTTCATCAAAACATTCGGTAAGTAACCCATTTAATTCTTGAGCGGTTTTTAAATCTTTGCCAAAAGGTTTTTCTACAACTATTCTTGCTTTCTTTTTGTCAGCAGCAGCGCCCGAGGTTTTTAGGTTATGAGAAATGTCATCTATAAAACGAGGCGATACTGAAAGGTAGAAAATGCGGTTGGCTGTTTTACCCCAATCGCCTTCTATTTCTGAAAGTGTATCGTTTAACTTATTGAAAGAGTCTTCTTTGGTAAAATCTGCCCTAAAATAATGGAGTTGTCCTGCAAACTTTTCCCATTTGTCATAAGCTGCCTCCCCTCGCCTAGAATATTTATTTACACTATCTAGCATCAATTGCTTAAAAGATGCATCATCATGCTCGTGGTGGCTCACGCCAATGAGCTTAAAGTTTTCTGGCAGCCAATTGTCTAAAAAGAGGTTATAAACAGCAGGGCCCAATTTTCTCTTACTCAGATCACCTACTGCTCCAAAAATGACTAAAATAGTGGCATCTTGTTTTTTTACAGCCTCTATCATGGTTTTATAATTTTAATAAAAATTGAACTTGTTGTAAAATGTCCCTACAACTCCCACTCTGTATGAAACACGCCCTCCATATCGGTTCTTTCATAGGTGTGCGAGCCAAAAAAGTCTCTTTGGGCTTGTACTAGATTTAATGGTAACCTACTACTCCTAAGCGAATCGAAGTAAGCCAATGAAGTGCCCAAAGCCAAAACCGGTACACCAGATGCAGTGGCTACTTGTATTACTTTCCTTGTATCTTGCTCAATGGCCTTTATCTGTTCTACAAAATAGGAATCTATAATCAGGTTTGATAAATCCTCATCTTTTTTGTAAGCATTTCTTATGTGCTCCAATAATGCTGCGCGAATGATGCAACCACCTCGCCAAATTTTTGCAATCACTTCTAGGTTTAAACCGTATTCATACTCTTCTGAAGCGCTTTTTAACACTGCCATGCCCTGAGCATAAGCCATTATAAAACTGAAATACAGTGCATTTTCAACTTGGGATGTAAATGAATCTTTATCTACTTTGGTAAAGGTTGCGGCTCCTTCATAAATGCTATCAATTACGATTCTATCTGATTTAAAAGATGAAATTCCGCGCATGGTAACGGCGGCATCTATGGTTGGTACGGGCATGCCCAAGTCCATAGCATTTTGCGAGGTCCATTTGCCCGTGCCTTTTTGCTTAGCCTTATCAAGTATAGCATCCACTAATTTTCTACCTGTTTCTGGATCGTCCTTTGCAAAAATGGCAGCCGAAATTTCTATTAAAAAAGACTGGAGTTTACCCTTGTTCCATTTCTCGAAAGTTTGGTGCAGCTCCTCGTTATTGAGTCCGCCCACTTGCTTAAGCAGGTCATAAGCTTCTGCAATTAATTGCATAAGTGCGTATTCTATACCATTGTGCACCATTTTAACATAATTACCGGCAGAGCTTTTGCCCAAATAAGCTACACAAGGTTCATCATTTACCTTGGCAGCTACTCCCTCTAGTATGTCTTGTACCAATTGGTAAGCCTTTTGGTTACCGCCGGGCATAATACTAGGGCCTAGTCGAGCGCCTTTGGCACCTCCAGAAACACCTACTCCCATGAATAAAATACCTTCTTTTTCAAGCTCTTTTTCTCTTCTGTTGGTATCTATGTAAAAAGAGTTGCCACCATCAATAATTAAATCGCCCTTATCTAAATGTGGTAATAGATCTTTAATGACTGCATCTACGGCTTTGCCAGCAGGAACCAAAAGCATTATTTTTCTTGGGGATGAAAGCATGGATAAAAAAGTATTTTTATCTGTAGTACCTTTTACTTTTTTATCAGCGCCTTCTTCATTTAGAGCTTTTACTTTTTCGGTATCTAAATCTAAGCCTGCTGCAGAAAAACCGCTGTCGGCTACATTTAAGATAAAGTTTCTGCCCATAACTCCTAAGCCGACCATACCAAAGTGGTATTGATTATTTTCCATAGATTAAAAAGTTGCGTTCTAGTTACGTATTAAAAAAAATTAATTATCTGAACAAGCGATTTTATTGTAATCCTCTTCTTTGAGCACTTGCTTTTTAATTACATTTCCTTTTTCGTCAATATACAGTAAAATGTACAAACCTGCCTGTGCTACATCCCTTTCAACAAAATACAATGGCCTATCCTGGGAACCCATATTAAAAATATTAGAGTATTCTTCTGGTATAATACGCCCATATTTACTACTCAAAACCCCATAACCACTACTTCTGTAAGTCATGATTATGGTTTCTTCCTTCTCCTCCTTAAGCCTTTCAAATGTATCGAAAACTTCAGGAATAAAATATTTATTCTTTAAATCGTAAAGCTTCCATTTGCTTTGATGCTTTACCAGGGCCACTTCATCCGTCCAATATTCTAAGTCTTCAAATTGAAAGTCTACAAGTACTTGGCTATTGACATCTATAAGGCCGTAGGCTCCTTTTTTAGCTATGAAAATGCTATCGGTTTCGCCGTAGGGCTGTAGCAACATATCGTAGTCGGCATCTATAATGGCATCTTTTATAGGACTGTACAAGCCAAATTTTTTATTGCTCAGAAGAGCAAAGCCGTTTTCTTTGCTTACTATGCCCTCATATTTTAGCCCTACTACCGATTTGCCCTCTACGTTTATTATTCCTTTTTTGCCATATCTTTCTATGATCAGCAAGTTGCTGTTAACTGCGTTGATTTTATTATATCTATTAGAGATAATGGTTTTGCCCGAGGTATCTAACACACCCAAAAACCCTCTTCTATCTTTTGTTACTACAAAAGCCTTTTCTCTGCTTACATTGTTTTCATCTTTATATTCGACCAACTGTATGTTGAGTTGGTCATATTTAGATAAGTCAGTAAGTTCATCGGTAAAGAAATATCCCCACTTTTTATCGGCTTCGTAAAGTAAAATTCCTTTGTTGCCAACAAAAAACAGCGTATCGTAAACGGGTTGTAGAAAAAGTTTGCCTTGTGCATCTGCCACGCCCCACTTTCCTGAGGTCTTAACTCCAAATGCTCTTTGGTTTTGTATTACCTCCTCAAACAGCAATGGAGAAGTAGCAAAGCCATCTTTATTAAATATTTGAAATTTTCCATTTGTCATCACAAGCCAGCCATTATCGGTCTCTAAGATATCTTGTGCCCGCTCAAATAGGTTTTTATTTTCTACTATATCATATAATTTATACTGGTTATTTTGCTCTAAGAGTAAAAATCTATCATCTATCAGCTCAAAATCATCATAAATAAACTCATAATTGGCAGTCTCTTGTAAAACACTTTCTTTGCTATGAATAGAAAATTTACCCTGTTGCTCAAATGCTACAAAGTTTTCTCCTATCGCTAAGATGTCATCAAATTTTGATTGGGTAATGACCCTACCTGAGTATGAAAGCAGGCCACTTTTGTTTACTGAGTATTTGATCAGTCTGTTTCTTAATGGAGTGAGTGAATTATAAATAGCGGGCACAATCTCAAATCCAGTTTTATGCACAAGGCCATAACGACCGTTTTTCTTAGTTTTTAACACTCCACTTGTAAACTCACTTATTTCTTGAAAATCGAAAGGAACTATTTGCTGGCCAAGTAAATTTACTGCACCTGCTTTTTTATTTTTGTAACCTATTATAAAATCCTTGACTACACCTTCGCATAGGTAATCTTCGGGTATATCCTTAAATCCTGCAGGAATAATTTCGTTTCCGAATCTATCCATATAGCCATAAAAAGCCCTTTCGTCATCGTAGAATGGATAGTAAGAGGCAGTATCTGATTTTAGAGAATTATAGACAAAATTTTTATCGGGAAACTGCGGATAAATCTTTAAGAAGTTTTCTTTTTCTTGCTGTAAGTACCATATCCAATGCCATGCTCTTTCTGTATAGACATTATTCGGGTATCGACTTATGAACTTTTCATAAGTGGGTATTTCATTATCTGAAGTATAGATATTGAAAAGTCTGAGTTGTGCTCTCTCATAGTAAGGGCTTTCTGGATATTTGCTAATAAAACTCTCTAAGCTGGCTAAATCGTCTCTTTCTGTTTTTACCTTATACAGCAAATCGTGGTATTTCTTCTTTGCTTCTTGGTATTGAGCCGAACTTGGATATCTGGAAATAAACTTGAAATAGGCTTGGTAAGTATCTTGCTTTTTTGCAAGTAAGTAAGCTAAGCTATCTCTTTTGGCGGTTGCGAGGGGTGTATAAGATTCGCTTCTGTAATTGTTTAAAAAATATTGGTACGATTCGAGCTCACCTAGACTATCTGCAATGTTATAAGCAGTGCTGTCGATAAAGTTTTTCTGAAATTGGATTTCGTTGACCCTTATGCCATCCTCAGCGAGTTGGTAACGGTACTTACCGTCTCTTTGCTCATAAATCCTTAATGCTTTTAATACATATTTGTAGGCAGAGTCTAGATGATAATTTTGATAATTTTTAGGATGTACATAATACATAGAATACAGATAATAAGTACCTGCATCTAAAGAGTCTTTTCTTAGGTTTTTGCCGATTTTCTTTAAGGCTTTATCAAAATCGTTTTTGTCTAATGCGTTTTGTATTGGCTTTACTTTTTGTCCAAAAGCAAAACTTGAAATAGCCAAATTAAAAATCAGAAAACAGAATACTATTATTGTTTTTTGACTCAAATTCTTAATAGATAGTTTTTTAATCTTCAAAGCTATAAAATAACCCTTAAATACAGGCGCTTTGTTTCCTATTAGTAATTTAACTTTATTGATAAAGTGGCGTATTGCCACGCACTTTAATATTGGCAATTGTATTTTTGCAAACAGAATAAGCTATTTTACGGTTTTTCCCCAATGAATCGCTAATTTGTATCTGTTGATTTTTTAGACTTTGGTCTTCAGAAGAAAACTAGGTTAGATTGGGCTAATTGACACAATCCATATTATAAAGCGTATATTGAGCAACTGATGATTGGAAATAAGAACACACCTTTTTTTATAGCAAGAAGATATTTTACCGAGCACAGAGGTAGTGGGTTTTACGGTATATTCAAAACTATTTTTTTAGTAATTATAGCGTTGATCCCCATTGCTATTTTTAGTGTGTTCATATTCTTGTCTGGCAAGGGTACCCAAAAATACCAATCTATGGTAAATAAGATTTTTGGGCAGAACCTTATCCAAATGCTTTCTAACATATCTATGATCGGCGTGGGCATAGGTGCAGGTGCATTAGTAATCATCTTGTCTATATTTAATGGCTTAGAAGAACTAACAAAAGGACTTTACAGCACTTATAATGCAGAAATAAAAGTTTTGCCAGCCACAGGCAAATCTTTTGAGGTAGATGGTAATTTGCTTAATAAAATCAGCGCCTTACCAAATGTAGAAGCAGTTACTCAGGTTATAGAAGACGATGCCTTTTTGGAGTACAACGGCGCCTCTATGCGAGTAATCGTAAAAGGCGTAAGCGATAATTATAAAAAGCAGTATCCGCTAGAAAAAGCTCTGGTAAGCGGTAAGAGCGATTTGGAAAACAACGGTAATATGCGCGCCCTTGTAGGAATTGGGGTAAGACATCAACTTTCCGTATCGCTGCAAGATCAATTTAAAGCACTTGTTTTTAACTATCCTAAGAAAAATATACCTGTTGGTCTTAATCCCGAGGGCGCACTTAATAGAAAGTCAATCTTACCAGGTGGTGTTCTGGCCATTGAGCAAGAATTTGACTCTAAATATGTAATAGTTCCTTTAGATTTTACCCAAGACCTCTTACAGTACGGAAACAGACTTACTGCTTTAGAAATAAAAACCCGTGAAGCCAATAAAATAGCCGAAGTTCAATCCCAAATCAAAAATCTGGTAGATGATAACTTTAAGGTGTTGAATGCTGAGGAACAACAAGAAAGCGTGCTTAAAGCAGTAAAAATAGAAAGGCTTTTTGTGTTTATCGGATTTACCTTTATACTGGCCGTAGTTTCTTTTAATGTTTTCTTTTCGCTAGCCATGCTGGCCATAGAAAAGAAAAAAGACATTGCTATATTCTTTTCTATGGGAGCAGGAAAAGGCTTTGTAAAAAGGATATTTTTCTATGAAGGGTGCATTATAGCACTTACTGGTGCCTTTTTTGGCTTACTGATCAGCTTTATTATTGTATTTATACAACAACAATTTGGAGTAATACCTTTGGGCGTGCCTAGCTCCATAGTTGATGCTTACCCTGTAAAAATCAATGCTATGGACTTTGTTTACACAGGACTTGTTGTAATAGCGTTGACTTTACTGGCCTCTTACATTCCTGCCAGAACCGCCGCCAACACCGTGATTCACGAGCAGCTTTAATCAAATAAAGCGTCTATGCTTTTCGCAAGCTTATGGTCTTTCTCGGTCACTATGTCTCCTGCATCATGCGTGTTTAAGTGTATTTCTACATTATTGTACACATTTGTCCAAAATGGATGGTGATTTTGCTTTTCTGCTAGTATGGCCACTTTGGTCATGAATGAAAAAGCTTCTACAAAATCTTTAAACTCAAATGACCTCACCAATTTGTTGTTCTCTTCTTTCCACATATTATTTTATTTTTTTTATGATACTTTCTTATTAGACAGTTAATGTGCGCAATTGTTTTTAAGAAATGGATATGTGGGAAATCATAAAAGCATTCTTCCTTGTAAACTCCGAATAGCTTGAGTGGTAAAAAATTCTTTACCATTGCTTTTTAGTGCTAAATGGACATAGGTAGATATTAGTATTGTTTAAAAGTTTATTCCACCTGATTAAGGTGTTTAGTATATCTTTTTGGTAGGGTTAATTGAGAATTCGTTTCAGATAGAATACCCATACGATGAGTTTCATGGGGGCTAATCCCTAATTATAGAGCACTTTTCCATACATTCAAAAATGCTTAGTATGTGTGGGTCTTCTAAGCTATAAATTACATTTTTTCCTTCTTTTTGAGATTTTAAAACACCTTTGTCTTTCATCTTTATAAGATGGTGCGACAGCAGAGACTGTTCGATTCCTGTATGTTCTATTAAAGAACTAACTGTGAGTTCAGGATTGCCTTCAAGTGCTTCTAGTATAGATAATCTTACAGGATGCGCTATGGTCTTTAATATATCAGCTACTTTATTGAGGGTTTTCACATCAAACCTATTCGATAGGTCATTCATAACTACTTTCTTAAATACATGAACATATATTCATAAATATAATAAATTATTGTTTTGCTCAGAAATACTTCCGGTCTTACTCGGTTTTATTGGCTTGAATAATGATTCATAGAAATCTTACCAAATTGGTAAAGCATGCTTTCTAAAAGCTTTCAAGCTATACATTACCGATTTGATGGTTGGGCATACTCGCCTAAAGAGTTATAAATTTAACTTTTTATTAGACAGCTCCCGTGCAAACTACTTAGCCGATAAATTAATGCAAGGAATGATCATCTCCTCTAAAGAAATGCCTCCGTGCTGAAAAGTGTCCTTGTAATATTTTACGTAGTGGTTATAATTATTAGGATATGCAAAGAAATAATCTTCTGTTGCAAAAACGTAAGAAGTAGAAACATTGATTCTCGGTAGAGAGAATGAAGCGGGATCATCGGCCACCAAAACATTTTTCTTGTCGTAGCTTAAGTTTTTACCCTGCTTGTACCTTAGGTTGGTGTTGGTATTTCTATCCCCTATTATTTTGTATGGCCTTTTGCACCTAACTGTTCCGTGATCGGTACTGATAATAACTTTTGCTTTTTTAGAGGCTAAAATCTTTAAGGTCTCTAACAAGGGAGAATGGGTAAACCAAGAATGGGTTAAAGATCGGTATGCAGGCTCGTCAGGCGCGAGTTCGCGTATCATTTCTGTATCGGTTCTTGCATGAGAAAGCATATCTACAAAATTGTACACAATCACATTTAATTTGTTGTTGAGCAAATTGTGAATATTATCTAGTATGTGCTTACCTTGGCTTACATGAATTACCTTATTGTAAGAAGCTTTTATATTGATCCTTCTTCTTTTGAGTTGCCTATTTAAAAATTCACCTTCGTGGTTGTTTTTACCGCCTTCTTCGTCATCGCCGACCCAAATGTCTTCATCGTGTTTTTCCATGTCTGACGGTAACATTCCTGAAAATATGGCATTACGAGCATAAGCTGTAGTTGTTGGTAAAATAGAGAAATAATTAAATTCCTCGTCAACATTAAAATAGTCTGATATTAGAGGTTCCAATATTTTCCATTGATCTAGCCTAAGATTATCAATCACTATAAAAAAAACAGGACCTTCATTGTCTAATTCAGTAAAAACTTTTTCTTTCATCAACTCATGAGACAATACAGGCCTGTGGCTTTCGTGGCTGCTGATCCAATCTTTGTAATTATCTTTTATAAATTTCGTAAAGTTTACATTCGCTTCAGTTCTTTGCATTTCGAGCACTTCCATCATGCTCTTATTTTCTGTATCGTTAATTTCTAAATCCCAGTAAACCAGCTTCTTATATATATCTATCCAGTCATTATGGTCCATGTCATCAAAAAATGCCATACTTATTTTCTGGAAATCTTGCTGGTAACTCTGATTGGTTTTTTCGCTTACTATCCTTTTTTTATCGAGGATTTTTTTAACACTCAGCAGTATTTGGTTCGGATTTATGGGCTTTATCAAGTAATCCTCAATTTTTGCACCAATGGCCTCTTCCATAATATGTTCTTCCTCACTTTTTGTGATCATTATTACGGGTACATTAGGCCTCATTTGCTTTATTTGTGAGAGCGTTTCTATACCTGTCATACCAGGCATATTTTCGTCTAAAAAAATTACATCGAAGTTGTTTTGCTCACATTGCTCAATGGCATCAGCACCGCTGTTTACCCCTGTAATATCATAGCCTTTTTTATTTAAAAACATGATATGAGGTTTTAGCAAATCTATTTCATCATCTGCCCATAAAATATTATATCGTTGCATGTTGATTGGCTTATTTAAAAAAATTAAAACTAGACTTAAAAAATTACGGAATTAACCGCAGCGAGTTGGTTTTGGCCTTCCTTTTAACATTATTTATAAAAGCTAAGGTTAAATCTAAAGTGATTTGCTCCAAAAGAAAGCAAAACAATGTACCGTAAAAGATAAGACTTTTAAAAATGCTATAATAATTTTAGTTTGCGAATCCCTAAAAATTATCTTTTAATCTCTAAAAACTTATACCCAAAGAAGTTGTAATCGCAAAGTTACCATTTACTCTTTCTGTTACTTCACTATCAGACTGTTCGAAAATATCTTCTGTAGCATTTAACCACTTTGCTTCAAATCTTAGAAAGGCATTTTTTACAGGAGAAAAATCTGCACCTAAAGAAATACCAGAAATTTTATGCTCTGCGGGAAAAATATTTAATATTACTCTTTCGGGGTCATGAAAATACTCTAACCTTCCTGTGACTGTCCAAAAATCATTAACATAATAGTTTAGTAACAAAGCAGTACCCCACCAATTTAAGTATTCATCGGTACCTCTTGTAGCCAGCTTATCTCCCCCAAAATCAAAGGCAAAGGCAGAGTAAATTCTATCGGTGGCATTCCAGATTACATAAAAATTATGGAAATAGCGAAAACTCTCTATCTGACTTGGCGCATTGTTGCCTTCGCCAAAATAAGAGCTGGAATTAAGAGTAAGCTTATCATTAGGAGTATAGGTTATTTGGGTACCTATTGCTTTATTATCGTTATTATCAGCGATATTTTGCCAACCATTTAATACCAAAAAAGAAAAGAACCATTGCTCATTGGCTTGATATGATAATTTTGCTCCCGACTCAAAAAACGGTGAATTATGCGCTACCAAACTTCTAGATAAATTGGGGTTATCTGGCCCGATAGCACCTTCTATTCCTATATGCGAACTAAAAACTCCAGCATCTAGCCAAAGATTATCCATTAATTTTATTCCTATATTGGCTTCTAACACATTTTGGAACAATTGTTCCTCAGCTGC
>Ga0207419_1001307_pt1 | contig 19139 bp, 16 predicted proteins | sample ElkSloMetagenome_4_FD_184723 | JGI IMG/M metagenome (GOLD analysis project Ga0207419, IMG submission 184723) | Hot spring microbial communities from Elkhorn Slough, Monterey Bay, USA - MD2A (version 2) | ecosystem: Environmental > Aquatic > Marine > Intertidal zone > Estuary: Microbial mat ...
GGCCAAGTCTTTTCTACGTTCTTCTGTTAATGGTGGCACGTTGATCATGATCATATCACCATTATTCATAGGATTAAACCCCAAATTGGCTTGCATAATGCCGCGTTCAATTTCTTGAAGCATGCTTTTTTCCCAGGGCTGAATGGAAATCGTTCTCCCATCCGGTGTGTTGACGTTAGCTACTTGGTTAAGGGGAGTTTGAGAACCATAGTAATCTACCATAACACTACCTAACATAGCAGGGCTTGCCTTTCCGGCTCTAATATTGGCTAATTGTTTTTCTAAATGCTTAATAGCAGCATCCATAGCTTCCTCTGCGGTGTCGATTATAAATTTAATGTCTTCGTCCATGATGCAATACTTTTATTTTAAAATTAAAAACAAACTCTTAAAGTTTTACAGTAGTTCCTATAGCTTCACCAGAAACTACCTTGAGTAAATTACCTTTCTTGTTCATATCAAAAACAATTATGGGCAACTCATTTTCTTGGCTAAGTGTAAATGCTGTTGTATCCATAACTTTTAGTCCTTTTCGAAGGACATCATCAAAGGTAATATCATCAAATTTTGTAGCGTTGATATCTTTTTCAGGATCGGCGTTGTAAATACCATCTACACGCGTACCTTTCAAAATGACATCGGCTTCAATTTCAATAGCCCGTAATACGGCAGCAGAATCTGTGGTAAAGTAGGGATTGCCTGTACCACCACCAAAAATAACCACGCGGCCTTTTTCTAAATGACGTATGGCACGTCTTCTTATGAAAGGCTCTGCCACTTCATTAATTTTAATGGCCGATTGTAAGCGCGTTGGGATACCAGCATCTTCTAAAGCACTCTGCAAGGCTAAGCCATTAATAACCGTGGCTAGCATGCCCATATGATCGCCTTGAACGCGATCCATACCATTACTCGCACCCGCTATGCCTCTAAAGATATTACCACCACCAATAACCACAGCAACCTCAACGCCTTTATCTGTAATAGTTTTAATATCTTCTGCGTATTCGGCAAGGCGTTTTGGATCTATACCATATTGTCTTTCACCCATAAGGGCTTCTCCAGAAAGTTTTAAGAGAACTCGTTTGTATTTCACGGTGCTTTTTTTGTTAAGTTTAGCAAAGCTACATAATTATTACTAGGTATTAAAAATAAAAATCAAGCTAACCTAAAGCTCTAATTATCTAAATAGAGGCTATAAAAAAGCCATCCTTTATGGGGATGGCTTTAAAATAAGATATAGAGATGTTTAGCCTAGTGCAACACGCTTAAAGTTGGTGACTTTAACATCACCTATTGATTTTACGTATTCTGAAACACTTACTTTGCTATCTTTAATAAAAGCTTGGTTCACCAAAGTGTTGTCTTTAAAGAAACGCTTTATTTTACCTTTAGCAATATTATCTAGCATAGCCTCTGGTTTGCCTTCTTGTCGTAATTGATCTTTTGCAATTTCTACTTCTTTTTCAATAACTGAAGCATCAACGCCTTCCTCATTTAAAGCAATAGGATTCATCGCTGCAGCTTGCATAGCCACATCCTTGGCAACAACGTCTGCACCTTCAACATTGTCAGATAAACCTACTAGCGTAGCAATTTTATTACCTGCGTGAATGTAAGAACCTACAAATGGAGCTTCTATTTTTTCAAATCCTGTGATATCAATTTTCTCACCGATAACACCAGTTTGTTCAATTAATTTTTCAGAAACAGTAAGGTCTCCTATTTTACTATCAAGTAATTCTTCTTTGTTTTCACAATTTAAAGCAATGTCTGCTAAATCGTGTGCTAAGGCTACAAAACTATCGTTTTTACCAACAAAATCGGTTTCACAACCTAGTACTACAGCTACACCAACAGTATTGTCATTGTTTACTTTAGCAATAGCAGCTCCTTCTGTAGAGGCTCTGTCGGCTCTCTTCGCTGCCACTTTTTGGCCCTTTTTACGTAAAACTTCTATTGCTTTATCAAAATCACCTTCTGCTTCTACTAAGGCCTTCTTGCAATCCATCATACCAGCACCTGTAGCTTTTCTTAGTTTGTTAACTTCTGATGCTGTTATTTTTACAGTATTTCCCATGTCTTATGATATATTTAAAAGTCGATTAATAAGTTTCTCGAAGAAGAGTGATTAAAAGACTTTTGTCTATGTTTTAAATGTTATAATTATTCTTCCTCTTCTTTATTAGCAGCTGCTTTTTTCGCCTTTTCAGCCTTTTCAGCCTTTTCAGCTTTTGCGGCTTTTTCCTGCTTTGCTCTGCTTTCTTTTTCAGCACGCTCAGCTTTTCTTTCATCTAAACCTTCGGCAATTGCAGAAGTGACTATGCTCATAATCTTATTGATTGATTTCGATGCATCGTCGTTAGATGGTATTAAATAATCTACTTGTCTAGGATCTGAGTTGGTATCTACCATAGCAAAAATTGGAATATTCAATTTTTGGGCTTCTTTAATGGCAATGTGTTCTCTTTTAATATCAACAACAAATAAAGCACCTGGTAAACGGGTCATATCTGAGATAGATCCTAAATTCTTTTCTAATTTAGCACGTTGACGATTCACTTGCAGACGTTCTTTTTTAGATAAAGAATCAAATGTACCGTCTTTTTTCATACGGTCAATTGAGGCCATTTTTTTTACGGCTTTTCTAATTGTGACGAAGTTTGTTAACATTCCGCCTGGCCAGCGTTCTGTAATGTAAGGCTGATTAACATTAGCTACTTTTTCTGCGACAATGTCTTTCGCTTGCTTTTTGGTAGCTACGAAAAGAATTTTCTTTCCTGAAGCAGCAATTTTCTTTAATGCAGCACAGGTTTCTTCTGTTTTAGCAGCGGTTTTGTAAAGGTTGATGATGTGAATTCCGTTACGCTCCATGTAGATGTATGGGGCCATATTAGGATTCCATTTTCTGGTAAGGTGTCCAAAATGTACACCGGCTTCAAGAAGCTCTTTTACTTCTATTTTTTCCATTTTTTTGTAATAGTTTACGTTCTGTTGAATTAGCAATAATTAAGTGGTCCCTTTTTTAAGTTCGCCTTAATTATTTAGATGCTAAACTAAATCTTGGTGTTTCCACCATAGACAACAATAACTGGTTAATTAAATTTGCTGACAATACAGCAGTTAAACAATAAATAAAAATTCAGAACTTGAAATATCTTCAAGTTCTGAATTAAGTGATGTTGGATATTAACGTTTAGAGAACTGGAATTTCTTACGTGCTTTCTTCTGACCGAATTTCTTACGCTCTACCATTCTTGGATCTCTAGTTAATAGACCTTCTGGCTTTAATATTGCTCTGTTTTCAGGATCTAACTCGCACATTGCGCGAGACAATCCTAAACGTATAGCTTCCGCCTGGCCGGTGATACCACCTCCATATACGTTTACAGTAATATCAAAGTTGCCATCATTGTTAGTCATGGCAATTGGTTGGTTTACTTTGTACTGAAGTGTTCCAGTAGTAAAGTATTCCGCCATGTCTTTTTTGTTCACCGTGATTTTGCCTTTTCCTTCAGCAACGTACACACGGGCAACAGCCGTCTTTCTACGGCCAATTTTGTGAATTACTTCCATTAGTTAATTTCGTTTAAATTAATTGCTTTTGGTTTTTGAGCAGCATGCGCATGCTCTGCACCAGAAACAACAGTTAAGTTACGGAATAGCTGTGATCCTAATTTGTTTTTAGGCAACATTCCTTTTACTGACTTTTCTACTAATTTGCTTGGATCTTTATCAAACAATTCATTAGCAGTCAAGCTTCTTTGACCACCAGGATATCCAGTATGACGGATGTAACTTTTTTCCGTCCACTTTTTACCTGTTAAGTTGATTTTATCTGCGTTTACAACAATAACGTTATCACCGCAATCAACGTGTGGCGTAAAGTTAGGCTTATGCTTACCTCTCAAAAGTATTGCTACTCTTGATGCAAGTCGGCCCAGATTTTGTCCTTCAGCATCAACTAAAACCCACTCCTTATTCACGGTAGCTTTGTTAGCAGAAACTGTTTTGTAGCTTAATGTGTCCACACTAATTTGATTTATTATTGCGTTTTACAACGCAAAAGATTAAACATTTCTCCTTAAAAAAGAGTTTGCAAATTTACGATAAACTATTTGATAACCAAACCCTGCGTGAGATATTTTGGACAAGAAAATTTTTTGTTGCCACCAATATTTTACGCCATACCTATTATTTAACTGCGATTTTAAAAATTAAAGGGCTGTATCCAGATACATTTTAAAAGCTATTCATCTAAAGGAATAACCATAATAGGAATCTTGGAGGCTTTGATGATATGATTAGTTACACTGCCATAAAGCACTTTGTAAAAGAAGTTATGTTCTTGATAACCAGTAATTATGAGATCTATATTTAGTTTTTTGGCTTCGTTTACAATCATGTCTGTAGTAGGACCTTGCACCATAAGACCATCTGCAGCAATGCCTTCTTTTGTAAATTTATCGGCATATTCTTGGATCATTTTATGCTCTTTTCTTAAATCTTCAGCACGTGTGTCTCTTATATATTGAGGTCCTACTTTTAGGCCTACAAAATCTGGATCAGGTGCTGCTATATGAATGAACCAAACCTTTGCCTCGAACTTACTGGCCAGTTTATGGGCTTCATTCAAAAGTAAGTGGTCCTTTCCTCTAAAATCTATGGCGACGAGAATGTTTTTCATTCGGTATACTAATTTAATCTCAAAAAGATAGTGAAAAATTTAGACTTTACACAGATTAGTTTTTGCGCGTTGTAGCGCGCGTTAACCTATCATTTATGGATTTTCCCAATCCGTAATTCGGTAAAGATTCAACGATAATAACATCTAATTTTTCGCGGTCTAATTGATGTAAAGCGTCGTATAAGTTTTTGCCGGCTTCTTCAAGACTGCCCTTGGCAGATAATATTATCTTAAAGGTAACGGCGTCATCCTCTGGAACCTCTCTAAAAGCCAGAACACCTATTCTTTTTCCTTTATATTGCTCTATAGATGCATTAAGATTGTTAGACATAAGTGATAGCGTTTTTGGTGCATAATGGCGCGCTAACATGCCAGGGGCATCTGGGGGATTTTTCGTATAATGTTTTAGGTCTAATTTGCCAACGACGGCTTCAATAGCTTCTAATGGAGTAGATCCTAAACGATAAATAACAGGGACCTGATCTTCAAAACCAATAATGGTAGACTCTATACCACTTTCACAGTTGCCGCCATCTAACACCATTTTTATTTTGTCTTTAAAATACTGTTCAACGTGCTTTGCTGAGGTAGGACTTATGCTCGTAAAAGGATTAGCACTTGGTGCCGCTAATGGAAAATCCAATTGGCGAAGCAATTCTAAAGTTAAGGGGTGATTAGGTATTCTGACAGCTACCGTAGGTTTACCGGCGGTAATGAGGTCTGGTATATGACTTTGTTTAGGAAGAACCAGCGTTAGAGGACCTGGCCAAAAAGCTTCAGCTAATAATTTTGCTTTTTTAGGTACAGCGCTCGCAATCGTATCTAAATATTGAATTGATGAGATATGAACAATTAAAGGATTAAAGAAGGGACGCGCTTTAGTTTTAAAGATGGCGTTTATGGCTGTTGATGAAAAAATATTTCCTGCCAAACCGTAAACCGTTTCGGTAGGTATAGCAACTAACTCTTCTTGTTTTAAAAGCGAAACGGCTTTAGCTACGTCTTTTGAAATAATACTCATACATGATGTAATAAGTGCAATATTACTTCAAAATTACATAACTCAGCAGGCATTAATAAGAGGAATTTAGTTTTTAGATTCTAACCTCTTATTTTGGTTGTTTTTGTTTTGATTATAAAGTGCAATAGCCAATACAACAATCTCAACACTTAAGATTGCAATTTTTGCTTTTTTATTTTTTGTTAAGGCGTTTGTAATGCCTAAAATTTTTGTGATTACCATAGTTATTATACTTTAGATTAGGCATTATCTCTTGGTTGATGTATTTCTCTGCGTTCTTTTTGCTGGTGGTTAATATCTCGTCCATCAACTTCCTTTTTATTTATAGCGCTTTCTGAAATACTCGTTTCGTTATTTTCTTCTGGGTGGTCTTTTTTCTTCTGGGTTGTCATCGTATGTTCATTTTAAGCATAAGCTAAAGAAAAAGTCGTTTGTGACTTTGCTTTAATACTAAAAAAGTTAGCTTTAAAAACGAACTGCTAAATTATTCAGGAATAAATTGCCGGTAATGCGCGTAACGCTCAAAAATTTGATTGACGTAGTTATAGGGTTCAATGCCTCTAACATAGCCGTACTTCACTACGGGATCATTATAATTTTTAGGCGAACTCAGTGCTAAAATCATTTTTTCTACATGGTCATCCCAGCTCTTAGAGTTGAGGTTTCTTTTCTCTGCTAGTCGTTGTGCATCTTTAACATGATAAAGTCCGCAGTTGTAGGCGGCCATGGCAAATTTAATGCGCTGTAGACTATCGTTTACTTCTTCGAAGTTTTCCCACATTTCCTTGAGATAGGTCGTACCGCCTTCTATGCTCTGCTTAGGGTTAGTTCTATCTGTGACACCAAGTTCTTTAGCTGTTTTTGGCATCAGTTGCATTAATCCTTTGGCATTGGCCCAGGATTGATCTTTTGGATTAAAACGCGATTCTTGATAAATGAGCGATGTTACTAGTCGCCAATCCCATCCCAATTCTTCAGAGTAGGTTTTAATGAGACTGTCGTAGGGGCTAATTTCTTCTTTATTTAAACTGTAGAAATCACTTTTTACGCGTCGCCTAAAATCTTTCTTATTTTTAAAGTATTTATTATAGATAACATTATAATCAACATTGCGTTTCATTCCTTCAAGCCAAAGATTAATAGCTTTTAAAAGTTCAGGTGAATTTTTTCTAGTGGCCCAGGCAATACGTTGGGAGAAACTAACCGGAACCTCAACATCTAAAACGGGATAGTAAGATTCCATTATTTTAGCAATATTATTATCAGCGACGGTATACTTTATATCACCTTCAGCTACCCGCTTAATAATTTTATCCGTTGCCATATGACCGGGAAGGTCTTCGATATAAATTTTACCGCCTAGCTCTTCAGATAGATTAAGAACGCGCTCTTTGTAAGAAGATTCATTTCTAACATATACAGTATCCTGTAATAACTCAATTGCATCGTGGACCAAAGAGTTTTCGAGTTTATGCCAGTGCATTGTGCGCCAATTATCGGGTTTTTTCTGAACCAAAACCTGTTTCGTTAAATAAAGGTAATTGGAAAAAGAGACAGCTGTTCTGCGTCTAGAAGTAATAGTAAGTCCATGCGCTAATAGGTCACCATCACCACGATTGAGCATATTTATGAGCTCATTGATGTCTTCTGCTACAATAATTTCAAGTTCTAATTCTAGAAATTCGGCCAACCGTTCTAATAATTCATATTCGTAGCCCATGGGTTTACCACGATAAAGAAAATAGCTTGTACCACTGTAAACCGTTAATGCTTTTAGCTTGCCGTCTTTTTTTATTTCAGAAAGATCTCGTTTTACAATGGGTTCATCTACAATAATATTAGCTTTAGCTGAGGAGGAATTTTCACATCTCAAGCATAACATTGAAAGAATGATGTAAGCCATGGTAATGAGCGATTTAGATTTTTCAGGAATCTCAAGCATAGAAAAGTAGAATTTCTAAAATATACTCAATTTCTATGACATGTGCTTAACTCCAATTATTAATGGGCTTCTAACCAGTTATCACCGCTATCTAAATCTACATTTAAGGGAACTGACAACTTATAAGCGTTTTCCATTTCTCGTTTTATGAGGGTTTTCATATCGTCGAGCTCTGGTTTATAAATATCAAAAACCAGTTCATCATGAACCTGAAGCAACATTTTAGATTTGGATTTATTTTGATTTAGTTTTTCAAAAATATTAATCATTGCAATTTTAATAATATCGGCAGCGCTTCCTTGAATGGGCGCATTTACGGCGTTCCGCTCGGCAGCACCACGAACTACTGCATTCCTTGAATTAATATCTTTTAAATACCGACGTCGTCCTAAGACAGTCTGTACATAACCGTTTTCTCTGGCAAAATTAATTTGCTTATTCATGTAGTCTTTCAGTTTTGGATATGTCTCATAATAAGTGTCTATAAGTTCTTTAGATTCACTTCTTGAAAGGCTGGTTTGGTTGCTTAAACCAAAGGCCGAAACGCCATAAATAATTCCAAAATTTACTGTTTTAGCATTGCTACGTTGTTCTCTGGTAACTTCATTTAATGGCACATTAAAAACTCTAGAAGCTGTTGAGGCATGAATGTCCTCACCGTTTTTAAAAGCTTCTATCATAGTTTCTTCTTGGCTTAGGGCAGCGATAATGCGCAATTCTATTTGAGAATAGTCTGCTGCTAGTAAAGTGTAATCCTCATTTCTAGGGATAAATGCTTTTCTAACCTGACGACCGCGCTCTGTTCTAATAGGAATATTTTGAAGATTGGGATTATTACTGCTTAAACGTCCTGTTGCAGCTACAGTTTGCATGTAGTCGGTATGAACGCGACCTGTAGCAGATTCTACTTGATTAGGAAGAGCACTAACGTAAGTGCTTTTAAGTTTAGATAAACCTCTATAATCTAAAATATCTCTAATGATTTTATGATCTTTGGCCAGATAACTTAAGACATCTTCTGCTGTAGAGTACTGGCCTGTTTTGGTCTTCTTGGGCTTGTCTACCAGTTGTAATTTTTCAAACAAAATAATACCTAATTGTTTAGGTGAGGCAATATTAAATTCCTCACCAGCAGCTTCATAGATATCAGATTCAAGTTTGGCAATGTCTTTATCTAAGTCTTCGGATAAGGCATTTAAAAATGAAATGTCTAAGTTAATACCTTCTAATTCCATAGCAGCCAGTACACGTAGTAATGGAATTTCCATTTCGTCAAATAACTTTTGCGTATTTGCGTCCCCTAATTCTTGCTGAAAATGTTTTTTAAGCTGAAGCGTAATATCGGCGTCTTCTACAGCATATTCGGTTTGCTGGTCTAAGGGAATCTCTCGCATAGAGCGTTGATTCTTTCCTTTTTTACCAATTAATGAAGTTATTGAAATAGGGGTGTAGTTAAGGTAGGTTTCTGCTAGGACATCCATATTATGACGCATATCGGGATTAATTAAATAATGCGCCAGCATGGTATCGAATAAAGGGCCACGAACCCGAATGTTGTATTTGTCTAAAACTTTAATATCATATTTTAGATTTTGTCCAATTTTTTCAATGGTATCATTTTCAAAAAACGGTCTTAATTTTTCTATGAGGCTTAGCGAGGCTTCTTGATCTTCTGGAAAAGGCAGGTAAAAACCTTTACCTTCCTCCCAAGAGAAAGCAATGCCCACTAGATGAGCTTCTAAGGCATTAAGGCTAGTGGTTTCTGTATCAAAGCAAACGGCGTTTTGTGCCATTAAATTTTTAAGAAATAAATCTAAAGCCATTTCTGAATTGATGCATTGATAAAAATGTGAGGTATTAGATATATTTTGCCGCTCGTACGTGCTGGTATCTTTATTAGAGGAGTCGTCAAATAAGGAAAATTGGCCTTGTCCTGCGGTAGTCGATTTAGAGCTACTTTTAGAGTTGGTCTTAGATGTCGAAGTGTCTGTTTTCTCTTTTTCAGTTTCTTCCGAAAGGGTAAAGGCTTTTAAAAAATTATCGGTAAGTCGTCTAAATTCTAATTCTTGAAAAATAGATTTTACTTTTTCGATATCCGGGTGGTTGAGCTCAAAATCTGTAGCATCAAAAGATACAGGGACGTCTAGCATTATTCGAGCTAATTCTTTAGATAGTTTTCCAAGTTCTGCGTTGGCCTCTACCTTCTCTTTCATCTTACCTTTTAATTGGTCTGTATTGGCAAGTAAACCCTCCATACTACCAAATTGCTTGATAAATTTTTTTGCCGTTTTTTCGCCTACGCCTGGTAAACCGGGAATATTATCACTGCTATCTCCCATCATCCCTAAAAAATCTATGACTTGTTCTGGGCGCTCAACGTCATACTTCTTTTGAACTTCAGGGATGCCCCAAATATCATAACCTCCACCAAAGGATTTTGGTTTATACATAAAGATATTTGGTGTCACTAATTGTGCAAAATCCTTATCTGGTGTTACCATGAAAGTTTTAAACCCTTCTTCTTCAGCCTGTCGAGATAAGGTGCCAATAACGTCGTCTGCTTCATAGCCTTCTTTCACCATGATAGGTATATGCATGGCTTTTAATATCTCATGAATATAAGGTATGGCAGTTCTTATGGCTTCTGGCGTTTCGTCTCTATTTGCTTTATAGTCTTCATACATTTCTACACGATCTACGCTGCCGCCTTTATCAAAACAAACCGCAAGATGATCGGGTCGTTCTCGTTTAATAACATCTAGAAGAGAATTCATAAAACCCATTATAGCCGAGGTGTCTAAACCTTTAGAATTTATTCTGGGATTCTTTATAAAGGCGTAATAACCTCTAAAAATAAGGGCATAAGCATCGACTAAAAAGAGGCGTTTTTGTTCTGACATGTAGAATAGTTTTGAAGTTTATAAAACTACAAAACTTAATTTTCGAAATGAAGAAAACTAATTTAAAATGATAAAAAAGGAAGCCGCTCTCTTTTACGGCTTCCTTACTCAATAATAAATGAAGACAATCTTATTATTGAAAAACTGTTGTGCCAATAAAGTGAATAAATTTTTACAGTTTCACTTCTATGTCAAACACATTTCTTACATCTCGTAAAATCGTATTGGCAAAATATACAATCACCAAAATTATTTCTGTTCCAATCATTACAAACGGGTTAATATATGCAAATAACCAATTTGCAAATTGTGCGAACAAAACACTAGAGTTGAGCAAGAGAAGAGAAAGAATTAAAGTTGATGTTTTCATGACACATAGTTTTAATGATTAATAGCTTTTCAAAATTATATTTAATCACAAAAAATGGTCTTGATTATTTTTTCAAATACAAGGAGTATTTTGTCATTTTAAAGAAAATTAACCAGGATTATATTTTCAAAAAATATTTAAATCATTATAAATAAGTCAATTGCGAAATTCTGTTGGACTTTGGTTAAATTCCTCTTTAAAGGTTTTAGAAAACCAATTAGGATCGTTAAATCCTGTGGCATAAGCAATCTCAGAAATGGACAAATCAGTAGTTTTAAGCATTTCCTTGCCTTTTTCTAATCTTACTTTTCTAATAAATAGCGCTGTACTGGTATTGGAAATGGCTTTTAATTTTCGGTACAATTGCGAATTACTCATGGCCATTGCCTTCGCTAATTCCTTAGCACCAAAATCTGAATCTTCAATATGATCTTGAATATGTTGAATAACTGTATTTAAAAATATAAGTTTTTTATCTTTTGGTTTGGGTTGTGCTTGCTTTTGTTCAACAATAGTGTTTACGCGATAACGCTTTTGTAATTGCTTTCTCTTTGCAATAAGCATTTGCATACGCAATAATAATTCTTCTTTTTGAAAGGGTTTTGTAAGGTAAGCATCCGCACCGCTTGTAATGCCTTCTAATTTATCTTCTTGCATGGCTTTAGAGGTGAGCATGATGATAGGAATGTGATTAGTATTGGTATTCTGCTGTAAATGCTGTGTAAGCTCATAACCATCCATTATGGGCATCATTACATCGGTAACAATAATATCTGGAATTTGGGATTCGGCAAGTGCTATACCTTCTTTTCCATTTTTAGCAAAAGTAATTTTGTATTGCGGCTTAAGACATGAAGCAATGTAGCGCGCCATATCGGCATTATCTTCAACAATAAGTACACTATTAGAATCCTCATCTGAAATTACATCATCAATTTGGGGAACGACTGTACCAATCGTCATTTGCCTTTCTGGCTGATTAACAGTTTTATTGTTGGCATTGGTGGTTATGGGAAGCAGGATGCTAAATGTGGTGCCTTTATTTACTTCTGAATTTACATCAATGCTTCCATTTAACAATAAAATCAATTCTTTGGTTAAGGCCAGACCAACACCCGTACCTTGTGATACTTTGTGCTGAGTGTTTTCAACCTGATAAAAACGGTCGAAAATAAAAGGTAATTCGGCCTCTGAAATGCCGTAGCCTTCATCAGCAACTTCTATTTCTAATGTGGATGAATCTTTTTTGCTTAGTCTAATATTTAATTCGGAATCTTTAGGAGAAAACTTTATGGCATTAGAAATAAGGTTGGTCATTATTTGGCGCATCTTTTCAGCATCAAAATCCATAATGATTTGATTAGGAGTTGAAGAAAATTTTAAAGAAATGCCTTTGTCAGTAGCAATACTTTTAAAGCTTTCTACAATATGCCTTATAAAGTTAACAATATCAATTTGAATAAGATTGACGCTAAGTTGTCCTTTTTCTAGCTTTGCTAAATCTAGCATCTGATTGACCAAATCTAGAAGATTGTTACTGTTTTGTTCAATGGTATTTAAAGCGGTATTGACGTCCTTTTTTTCTGCAAAGCGTTCCTTTAGATTGCTTAAATAGCCCAAAATAATGGTTAAGGGCGTTCTAAATTCATGGGTAATATTGGTAATAAAGCGCGATTTTAAAGCATCTAAATCCTTAAGACGTCTGGATTCTTGACCAGCAATTTGTCGTTGCAAGCTAATAATGTAAAACGCATATACAATTCCTAAAAATACAAGTAAGTATAGTACATAAGCTACAGTGCTTTTGTACCAAGGAGGTGTTACGTTTATTCCTAACTCTAATGGTGGTTTTTGCCATAGGTCGTTGCGCGATTTTCCTTGTATTTGAAGCGTATAAGATTTAGAAGATAAGTTTAATAACTGAATAGTGTTTTCACTACCTAAGGCATTCCATTCAGTATCTTCAGGAAGCAGTTTGTACACATAATTAATATTGCTGTTGGGTCTAAAGTCTAGCGCAGCAAATTTTAAATTTACAGGAAAATCATCATAATTGAGATTGATTTCTTCGGCATTACTTATGGTTGTGGAAAGGATGTACGATGTATTAGGCATAACATAGTCGTCCTTAATTTTAAGACTAGTAAATTTTAATTCACCCTCTTTATCCAATTCCGAAATTCGATTTGGATCAAAAACATTAAGACCATTAATACCGCCAAAATAGAGTTGTCCGGTATTTTCGTTTTTAAACGTTGCACCTAAATTAAATTCTGTACTTTGTACACCATCTTTAGGGTTATAATTTGTGAATTCTTTAGACGTCTTATTAAATTTAAATAACCCACCATTGGTAGAAAGCCAAAGGTTACCAAGGTCATCTTCATTAATATTATAAACAAAGGTATTGGTTAGGCCCTCACGCTTGCCATAGGAGAGAAAGGTATCAGAATTTATATCATATTGGTTCAATCCTTTTCTACTGGCTACCCAAAGTGTGTTTTGTGAATCAATAAAACTGCTCAGCACCCCTCTAGTGGCAAGACCAGAAGATTCGTCATAATTTTTCACAGAGATTAACTCATTATTTTTAAAATTAAGTTTGCTCAATCCTTTTTGGGTGCTCATCCAATAATTGTTAGCGTTATCCTCAACCATAGAAAGCGTAAATACTGAAGCCAATTTTTCTGGGCTATAAGTCTTAAATTTTAGATCATTTGAAGCTACATTTCCAACAAATTTTGAAAAACCAGCATTAAATGTCACAATCCAGATGTTTCCTGAACGATCTTTATAGACACTTCTCATATTTTCGGCAGGAAGTTGAGAAGGGTCAGTAAGATTAATAGGTGCTTTAATAATTGTTGGGTTTTCAATATTTAGATGTTTTAAAGGAATAATAAAAGCACCTTTATTGGTCACAAACCAGATATTGTTTTTATTATCTGCGGTAATGCCTCTAACTCTATTATGTTGGGTTAAAACATTAAATTTTAAAGGGTTCTTGTTACTCGAAATCACTAATCCGCTTGAAGATCCTGTAAATAGAAAATCTTCGGTATCGTAAACTGCAAAAACAGATGGATTATCAAGATTAAAATTATCTGTAGGTTGTTTAAAAACATCTTGTGTCTTTATTGCGGTAATGTCTAAATTTATATTTCCAATAAAAAGCAAATTATCGGCTATGAAAAGGTCATTAATGCCATCAGAATTTATGGTGGAAGCATCATATTTTTTATCAGCTATAAAATGTTTGATTACATTAAATTTATGGAGATTAAATTCTGTAATTAATAATCCATTTGATGCCGTACCTATGTAGTAATAACCATTAGCATAGGTCATTGTGCTTACGTTGTAGAGTAAACTACGATTATTTTTAACGATCGGAATCTCAAAAAAGCTATGAGTAGTTTCAGAATACTGTAAAATTCCTTCGTTGGTAACGGCCCATAATTCACCATCCAGATATATAAGGTTGTTGATTGCTGTATTTGTCTTGGTGATGAGCTCATAATAAAATGCAGGTCCAGAGGTTCTGAGGTCTCCTATTGTGGCCTTATATATATGACCTTCATCTGTACCAATGAAAATAACATGGTCTTTTACCGCTAGGGCGGTGATTTTCTTTGGAATATGGTTTTGACCTTTATAAGGTTGAAAGTTATGATGCTTATCAATTACCGCAAGACCATTATTATAAAAGGCAGCAATAATCATATCCTTATAATGCACTAATCGTGTACAATTGGAGTTAGATTCACCAAATTGATGTATGGTTTCAAATTTTTGATTGTATCTTAAAAGCCCATTTTGGCTAGTGCCCACATAAAGATAGTGGTCTTTAGAGCGCAGTGCGCCAATGCGGTACCCAGCCATATCTAATCCGCTACCAAGATCTGGTTGTGGCACAAAAAAGTCTTGCCCATCAAAACGTACTACCCCGTCAGAAGTGCCAAGCCATATAAAACCATTGGCATCGTTTTCTATGCAGTGAATAGTTTCTTGCGGAAGGCCTTCGTCTAAGCCATAATGCGAAAACGTGAAATTTTGAGCATGCGTAATCAAGCTAACTACACACAAAAATAAGAAGAGGTAAGTGCGACTTAATCTAGATTTAAAAAAGTAAAATACACTTATCATTTAAAATCAATAGTTTAGACTAAGATAATAATTCTAATCCTATTGTTCACGGAATAAAAAAAGGCCGAAACCGCAGTTTCGACCTTTAAATGATTAATAGCATTTATTTTAGCAAAGTATAACTGTCTTAACTTTAATATGTAGACTTTTTCTGTAAGCTTTAATACTTATAATATCATTACTTTTCTTATGATTAAGTCGAATCACCTTAGCTCTAATTTTACTGTAATTTGATGCTTTAGTCTTAGACTTAGCATTCTTTTCAGAAAAATTCATCTTAATGAGTTCCACCTCATTTTGCGCTACCTCCCCTTTATTTTGGGCGGTAAGTCCTAACGAGAACATTACAAATAATATGAGAATAAAACTTTTTTTCATTTAATGTAAGTATTTCTTACTTTCAACACAAAGAAAATGCACAAAAGGGTTAGCAAACGATTTTTTTAGATGAACCCAAATGATTAATAGATAACATGAAGACGTCCGTAAAAAACATCGATGAAATGCATAAAATCGTTCGGTAAGCCAGTAAAACTGTTTAAATTAAAAGATGAAAATAGAAGACAATCCTTTTTATGATGTATTTAAAATTCAGCAGAATCATCAATTTGAAATAGCAAAAACCAGCTATAAAGAAAGGCGACGCCTTTTAAACGCCTTAAGAAAAGCTATTGAGGTTACCTATAGAGAAGCCATAATAGAAGCCTTAAAAGAAGATCTTGGTAAGCCAAGGGTAGAAGCAGAAATGACAGAGATTTATCAGATGGTTGGGGATATTAAATACGCTAAAAAAAATTTAAAACAGTGGATGAAACCTCAGCGTGTAGAAACTCCATTGTCTTTACTTGGCTCTAGTTCGCGTTTTATTTATGAGCCTAAAGGGGTTTGTTTAATTATTTCACCATGGAATTTTCCTTTCAACTTAACATTTGGACCGCTAATTTCTGCCATTGCAGCCGGTAATACAGCTATTGTTAAACCTTCAGAAATCACGTCGCATAGCGCTGAGGTAATCCAAACCATTATAGAGAATGTGTTTGAAACATCTCATGTGGCTGTTGTACAGGGTGATGCCGAAGTGGCTACCCATTTGCTAAAACTTCCTTTCAATCATATATTTTTTACGGGATCACCACAAATAGGTAAAATCGTAATGTCTGCCGCTGCAAAACATTTAACTTCTGTAACCTTAGAATTAGGCGGAAAGTCTCCTACTGTCGTCCATAGTTCAGCTGATATTGATGCAGCAGCAAAAAAAATTATTTGGGCTAAATACATGAATTGCGGCCAGATATGTGTATCACCAGATTATGTATTGTTAGATAACATGGTGAAAGATAAATTTATCACCGCATGTAAAAAATGGATTGAGCATTATTACGATGGAGACCCCAAATCATCTGCGGCCTACGGTAAAATTGTAAGTCAAAAGCATTTTGACCGTTTAGAAAGTTATTTGGATGACGCCAAAGCCCATAATGCAAAGATTGAGTATGGGGGTGAAACCGACAAGACCCGACATTATATCTCACCAACGATGGTTTTAAATTTACCTGAAGAGAGTTTGCTTCTAAATGAAGAAATATTTGGACCTATTTTACCCGTTGTTACATATAACACCGTTGATGAAGCTATTAGATATATCAATACCAAGAAACGACCCTTAGCCTTATATATTTACGCTAAGAATAAAAGTGTTATCAATGATATTATAACTCACACCAGAGCAGGGGGAACTTGTATTAATAATAGTATTTTACAATACGCTAATCATCATTTGCCTTTTGGGGGAATTAATAACAGTGGTATTGGAAAAAGTCATGGCTTTTTTGGGTTTAAGGCCTTTAGCAATGAGCGCTCTATCTTAAAGCAACATACCTATGGAATTTCTGAGTTGCTGTTTCCACCCTATTCTGATTATAAAGAAAAGCTAGCCAGATTAACGATTAAATGGTTTTAGGCTTTATGGTAAAAATCCACTTTCACATTTTTATTTTTCCCTTTTGTAGCTTCCATAAAGGTGAAGCCCTCGTGGATGCAATAAGCACCTACTTCACCAGATTTATTCATGGCTAAGTAGGCGATTTGAAAGTCTTTATAGTGGTCATTTTTAGAAACAATCCTTCTTATAGCTTCCTCACAAGCCTTCTGTGGGCTTAAGCCATTCCGCATTAACTCTACAATGAGAAAACTACCTACAGTTTTCATGACTTCTTCACCCATTCCTGTAGCGACGGCCCCACCAATTTCGTTGTCTATAAATAAGCCAGAACCGATTATAGGTGAATCTCCAACACGTCCTTTCATTTTATAGGATAATCCAGAGGTGGTACATGCGCCGGCGATATCGCCGTATTGATCCAAACATAGCATTCCTATAGTATCGTGATTTTCAATATTTATAATAGGTTTGTATTCTGGTGATTGCAACCACGTTTCCCAAGCGGTTTTAGATGCTTCACTCAGCAGATTTTCTTTATTAAACCCCATTTTATAAGCGAATTCCTCTGCACCAGCACCAGCAAGCATTACATGCGGAGTGTTCTGCATGACCTCTTTGGCTAAGGCGGCGACGTTAACAATATTTTCAACACAGACCACAGCACCGCAATCACCATTACTGTCCATAATGCAGGCATCTAAAGTAACGTTGCCTTGGCGATCGGGTGCGCCACCTTTACCAACTGTAGTGTTTTTTATGTTCTCTTCTTCTACAGCCACACCAGCGATGGCAGCATCTAATGCTTTAGCACCTTCAGTGAGTTGTTTAGCAGCCATAGCATTGGCGTTTGTAAATCCCCAAGTGCATATGGTTTTAGGTATAGTAGTCATAGATTGGTGTTTAGAGATGATTGTTTTTTGTTCTTTTTGGCACGCCAAAGAGCTAGCCCCGAGGCTTAGACCAAGACTTGATAAGGCTGTTGATTTAATAAAATGTCGTCTTTTCACAATTAATAATTTAATAGTCAACATTTTGCCTGTCTAAAACTACCTTAGTTCTATAGGCGTAAAATAGTAAATAGAGATAACAGGCCACGGCCATCCAATAGGAAGACTGAATGTTAAAAACATCGGCTAGTTTGCCTTGTACCGGTGGAATTACGGCACCTCCTAATATCATCATAATAAGGAAGGCAGAGCCCTGAGAGGTGTATTTTCCTAATCCTGAAATACTCAATGTAAAAATACAAGGCCACATAATTGAGCAAAACAATCCTCCAGATAAAAACGCAAAAAGAGCTACGTTTCCTGAAGAAAATAAACCAATTAGCATGGCTAATACACCAAATAGGCTAAACACCTTAAGAGTTTCTACAGGATTGTCTTTGGCAATAAAAAATCCTAAAATTTGAACCGCTATACAAATGGCAAAATAAATAATTTCATTAGTGGAAAAGCTATATTGAATACTATTAACGAGTAAAATAATCCCGAAGGCTATATAAGGAACGAGGATCAGTAATATTTTTTTTAAGCCTTTACTAGGACTAAATACCGTAATAGCACCAACCCAACGACCAATCATTAACCCTCCCCAATACAAGGAAATGTAAGACCCGAGTTGCGAATCGTTCAGCACCGGAAGTCCAAGAGCGTTAAAACCTGAGTTTTGATAGTCTTGTTTAAGTAATTCACCTAAATTACTGCCTATGGTGACTTCTACACCCACGTAAGTAAAAATGGCTAGCATACCTAAAACCAGCTGTGGATATTTCATGGCACCCCAGCCCTTAACGTCTCTGTTGGCTTTATAATTGGCAAAGAAAACAGCAACTACAACTGCCATAAGCGCTACAAAAAGAACCAATAACCTGATGTTCTCAACAGCCTCAGGGGCTTCATTTTGTTTAGAATAGGTGCTGAATATGTAGGCAAAACAACCTAAAATCACTGCAGTTAGAACCAAAAGAAGGTTTTGAGCTTTTGGGGCCGATTCAAATGGGGTTTTTGATTTTAATTCAGGTAATTTTTTAGAAAAATGAAATAGGGCAGCGGCGGCCAAAAATAATCCACCAACCCCTAAATACAAACCTTGTATGGTAATTAACGTAATTTGGTTACTAACAATCATT
>Ga0207419_1001308_pt1 | contig 19135 bp, 15 predicted proteins | sample ElkSloMetagenome_4_FD_184723 | JGI IMG/M metagenome (GOLD analysis project Ga0207419, IMG submission 184723) | Hot spring microbial communities from Elkhorn Slough, Monterey Bay, USA - MD2A (version 2) | ecosystem: Environmental > Aquatic > Marine > Intertidal zone > Estuary: Microbial mat ...
ACCAGCTGAGCTACGGAATCGTTTCTGTTTTGCGGGTGCAAATATAGTAGCTTCATTTCATTTCACAAGCCCTGACCAAAACAAAAATTCATTGTGTTATTCTATAACCGGACAGCGCTCAAAAGGTTTGGTTCTGTCAAACAAATACCGATAGGTTTTCATCTCTCTATACCGTTCTGCCCCGAGGTTTTCACAAACCTTTAACATTTTGGGATTGAAGTCGCCAATCCAGGTCATAACGATCGTATCGTAGGCGGGATTCTTCTCTAAATATTCTCCAGACCACTTTATCATAGCTCCTTCAACACCGCGGCCGTGCCATTTTTTTACTACTCCGAATACTATTCCCACCATTGTGGTTGGGGTACCCTTCCATTTATGATAAAGAAATTTGAGCTTACCTAACCAGTTCAGGTCTCCATTTACATATTTAAAAATCTCATTGAGCTCAGGGATATTTACGAAAAACCCAATAGGTTCGTCTTCGCAGTAGGCAAATATTACGATTCGCTTATCGATAACAGGCTTCAGGGTCTTCATGATCTTTTGCGCCTGCTCGCGCTTCATAGGTTTAAAGTTATCGTGCCCGCCCCAGGCTCCGTTATAAACTGTAAGAAAATCGTCAGCTACTTTTTCAAGCGATTTGCCTTCAATATTGTTGCAGGTAACCTTCTGGATCTTCATTAATCGCTCCAGCTTTCGCACAAAGACTTCCTGTACGGGAAGGAATACCGGCCTTTTGTATAAGTATTGCTCAAAATAGGTTTTGAAACCGTAGTTCTCAAAGAGATTAGGGTAGTAGGGCGGATTGTAATTCATGGCATAGCTGTTTGGGTCAGTAAAGTTCTTTGTCAAACAGCCCCAAAATTGGTTGCGCTCTCCGAAGTTTATCGGACCATCCATAGCTTCCATTCCTTCGCCTTCCAGCCACTTTTTCGCATAATCAAAAATGAAATTCGCCGCTTCCTGATCATTAATGCACTCAAAAAAACCAACACCTCCCGTGGGTTGAGTTTCCGTATGAGCCGTTTTGGGATTAATAAATGCCGCAATTCTTCCAACTACTTTACTCTGTTCGTTACAGAAAATCCAGCGCACGGCTTTGCCGCCATTAAATAGTTTGTTCTTTGACGGATCAAATACCTTTTCAATATCTTGCTTGATATGCGGTATGTAGTTAGAATCGTTCTTGTAAATCTCGCTGGGCAGCTTGTGAAACTCCTTTACCGTAGATTTGTTATTAACCGTTACAGCTCGCATGCATTGAATTTTATGCGAAAATAAGCTTATCCAAAAAATGAAGGTTTATCTGGTAGGATATATGGGGGTGGGAAAATCCACCATGGGTAAAAAACTCGCAAGTCTGCTGAATACTGATTTTCTCGATTTGGATAAACTTATTGAATCCGATCAGGACATGACGATTCCTGAAATTTTCAAAGAGAAAGGAGAGCAGCTTTTTAGAGAACACGAAAGACGAGTTCTGGAAAAACTCATTCAATCTGAAAACTCTTTTGTTCTGGCAACTGGCGGAGGAGCTGTTCTATCAGATAAGATTATGAATCTATTGACTACATCTGGGGTAGTTGTCTGGTTGAAGATGTCGCCTAAAATGCTTGCAAGTCGATTGGAGCAAAGCAAAGGAAACCGGCCTCTGCTAGAAGGTGTTTCAAATTACGAAACCTTTATTTCAAATCACCTGCTAGAAAGAACTCCCTATTACTCACTCGCTCAAATCCACTTTGCCGCTTCTCAAAATGGTGCGGAGCAGATAAAGCTACTGGCTAAAGAAATTCAGAATTACTCAAGGTAAACCTTGTCGTTTCCCTTTTTAAATTCCACTGAGATATGGTCTTGAAGGGTAGTACTCAGAGTTAGACCTGCGAAATCGGCCTTAATTGGATACCGTCTATGTCTGCGGTCAACCAAAACAACCGTGATAAGCTTTTTTACCGGATAATTTAAGATATGCCGGGCCGCATAGATCAAGGTTTTACCGCTGTTGAGCACATCGTCAATCAGCACAACGGCCTTGTTCTTTAGTTCCTCGCCGTCTTCGGAGAGTTTTACCGGTTTTAGCGGCTCCTTTTTATTAATGGTCAGATTGATGGTTTTAACCTTCATGCCTGATACTTCTTGTAGCTGCGATTCTATGCGAGCAGCCAACTCAACACCTTTTTTTTCAACCGCCACTAATACAATTTCCTTTTCCTTGTAATTGCGCTCATAGATTTGATAGGTGATGCGTTTAATCTTTTGAGAAATGGCGTTGTGGTCTAGCACGAGCGTTCTGGAAGAAGGCATATTTATTCTTTGGGGTAAAAATAGCAAAACACAAGATTCGCTTATATTTAGGGCATGAAAAGATTGGTAATTCTTCTCTCAGTCCTCCTCGTAGTTTTTGCCTGTGCTGAAAATCAGGAAGATAAAGGAGAGACTCAAGGTGATATGAAAATGGCTGAGTTTAGTGAGCTGGCCCTCCTGATGAAGGAAATTCACGAAGACGCCAAAAAATGGAAAACTGAGCTTGAAGCCGGTCAGCGGCCAACCGATTCATTGAAGATCTATGAGGAAATGGTAACTAGCACGCCCACTAAAGCTGAAGTAAAGGGCCCTGTATTTGAAGGATTTGCTTACATGTACCAGGCAAGGCTCGATTCGCTTTTTCATGCAGGAGAGTTAGATATGGCCAAAGATGCCTACAACAATTTGATTTCGTCTTGTGTGGATTGCCACGGTGAGTATTGTCCCGGACCTATTCCAACAATTGAAAAACTTTATATCAGCGAGGCTAAATAGGCTTTCTCATTTCGATAAAGAGTTCTCGCCCTTGTCGCGGCTTTATTGAATCCTTTGCAATATCAAAATTCAAGATCTCGAATTTTTTTTCGAACAAGGGAAGGTAGTCTTCCTTGTATCCCCCAAAGGGCGGATGATCTTTAAATAGCTCATCGTGAAATAATACTCCCATCAGGGTGCCGCCGGGTTTTAGTAATTCAAGCATTTTTGAGACATAATCTTCACGCAAGGCGGGATCAAGAGCACAGAAAAAAGTTTGCTCAACAATGAGGTCATACTCATCTTTTAACTCAAAGAAATCTCCCTCAATAATTCTATCATCTGGTACTTGTGGGAAGCGTGCTTTCAAACTGTTTATGGCGCCCGGAGCGATATCCAGAATATAGGTGTTCTTATACCCATTCTTGTGAAGGTACTCTCCTTCATAGGCATTGCCTGCTCCTGGTATTAGTATTTTAATTTCCTTATTTGAGAGTTTGTCAAAATAGTTTACCAGGGGAGTAGAAGGATAACCAATATCCCAACCCGTTTGACCTTCTTCCCATCGTCCCTGCCAATATTCTTTGTCTAGCTCAGTCATTTGTTTTTAGAGAATTGTACAACAGCTTCTACATGCGAAGTGTGCGGAAATTGGTCTACCAATGAATATTTTTTCACCTGATAACCAGATTCCTGAAGCACCTTAATATCGCGGGCAAGTGTTGCCGGATTACAGGAAATATAAACCAGGTGATCTGCATTTAGTTCAATGATTCGCTTAAGCGATTTAGGTGCTATACCTGCTCGGGGTGGGTCAATTACAATAGAATCTATTTTCTCTTTGTAATCAGGGTGTTGTAGCAAAAATTTCCCAACATCTGCCGCGTGAAATTCTGCATTTTTAATCTGGTTAGATTTAGCCGATTTTATAGCGTCTTCAATTGCACTGCGCTCAATATCCACACCTACTACTTTAGATTCCGGAAGTTCTTTCGCCACCAATTGAGAAATGGTTCCCGTTCCGCAGAACAAGTCAAATATAAAGTCGCCGTTTGAGCTCAGCTCCCTCAGGTAATCTATGGCTTTTGTATAAAGTCGCTCCGCACTCTTTGGATTGGTCTGGAAGAAGCTCTCCATTTTTATTTCAAAGTCTAAGCCGAGTATTCTTTCCGTAATGAAGTTTTGACCATAAACCAGCTGACTGGCTCCTTCAAGGGGTTGAACGCGATCGCCTATGTCATCGTTGAGTGTATGGACTATTCCCGCAAGGCGCTCACCGAACAAATCGGTAAGAAGCTTGATAAAACCTTTCCGGTCAAACTCTTCTAAATGACTACTCGAAGTGACAAGATTAATTAAGAGTTGATCCTTGTAGAAGCTTTTTCGCACCGTTAAAAACCTGAAAAACCCTTCTCTTTTAGGTGCATGCCAGGGGGGGATGCTACTATCCTCGCAAAACTGTCTGATCTGATGAAGTTTGTTTTCAAATTCTTCATCAAAAAGACCACTGTCCCTATCCAGATTTTCTACCATCCACCAGGTTCCGCGGTGTTTGAAGCCAAGAGCAAATTCATCCAGCTCATCGCCTGTTTCCAAATCATATCGAATAGCTGCAAAAGAATACTCCATCTTATTGCGGTAATGCCAGTGATCAGGAGAAGAGATGAATTCATCAAATTTCTCTTCAGCATCCTGAACGTCACCTATTCTTCGCAGTAGGTCAATAGAATTTTCCTTTTTATAAGTCTCTTGAATTTCGATAGGAAGGGAAGAATAAGGGGCACCCGGTATAGGCTGAAAAGGTTGATCTCTTTCATCGGGAGCGCGCTTTAACACTTCTACCAGTTTAGCTTCTATGTGCTTCTTCTTTTTTCGCGCTACCCGGCACTTAACTACCTGGCCTGGAATGGTGTTATTTACAAATACTACAAGCTTGCCGTTATCGGTTTCGAGTCTACCTATTCCCTTTCCGCCAAAAGCTAAATTCTCTATTTCCAGTTCAATTATTTCTCCCCGTTTCATGGTGGTGTAGGAATCCATTTTTTATGCTTCCGCAAAGGAAACCAAATTTGGCGGATTTGAAGATTTGGTTGACATTTACAGGCACATTGACTCACGAATAAAAAAGACTTTAATGGACGCTGTTCAAAATAAATCCAAAACCGATAAAGCCATAGAGCTTGAAGGACGTTATGGAGCTCATAATTATCACCCCTTACCTGTGGTTCTCGAAAAGGGAGAAGGAGTTTTCCTCTGGGATGTTGAAGGAAAGAAGTATTACGACTTTCTTTCTGCATATTCTGCGGTTAATCAGGGTCATTGCCACCCGAAAATAGTGGGTGCATTAGCTGAACAGGCCAATCAACTCACGCTCACATCGCGGGCTTTTCATAGCAATGCCTTGGGCGAATACGCTAAATATGTAACAGAATATTTTGGCTTTGATAAAGTCTTACCCATGAATTCGGGAGCTGAAGCTGTTGAGACGGCCATTAAAATATGCCGAAAGTGGGGACACGAGCAAAAAGGCCTGGACGAGAATACGGCGAAGATTATTGTTTGCGACAACAACTTTCACGGACGTACGACCACTATTATTTCTTTTAGCTCAGATCCGGTAGCACGCGGAAATTTCGGGCCCTATGTTCAAGAAGGTTTTATCCGAGTTCCTTACAATGATCTGGATGCGTTGGAAGATGCATTACAAGACGATAAGAATATTGCAGGTTTCCTGGTGGAGCCTATACAGGGTGAAGCCGGAGTTTTCACTCCAGATGACCATTATATTGCCGATGCGGCAAAACTCTGCAGAGAACACAATGTTCTCTTTCTTGCGGATGAAGTTCAGACAGGTATAGCCCGTACGGGTAGTTTACTGGCTGTTTGTGGTAATTGCTCCTGTGAAGGCCACTGCGAACGACAAGAAACTTTTACACGACCAGATATTCTAATTCTGGGAAAAGCCCTGTCAGGTGGTGCTTATCCCGTATCTGCGGCTTTGGCCAACGATGATGTTATGCACGTTATCACGCCGGGTTCTCACGGGTCTACTTTCGGGGGAAATCCGCTTGCTTGCAGAGTAGCTATGGCGGCCCTTGAAGTTGTAGAAGAAGAGAAACTCGCCCAAAACGCCAGAAAACTGGGGGAAATATTTAGAAATAAAATGCAAGAGCTCGCTGATGAATCAGATCTGGTTAGTCTTGTTCGCGGAAAAGGATTGCTAAATGCGGTTGTTATAAATGATACGGAAGATAGCGATACGGCCTGGAATATTTGCCTGGAACTGAAGAATAATGGACTACTGGCCAAGCCTACCCACGGAAATATTATACGTTTTGCACCACCACTTGTTATGACGGAAGAGCAATTGATGGACTGTATTTCCATTATTAAGAAAACAATCCTGAACTTTAAAAAGTAACAGCCAGTTTTACGTTTACCCTTCTTGATGTAAGAAAGTTTGGTACTCCATAGTACCGCCCACCAGATTCCTGAATCCAGGTATAGGCAATCGTGTTATTTATATCGAGAAGATTCCAGACTTCCAAACTCAGCACGGCAGAGTTGAATTTGCCAAACAGGCCTTTGCCTGGAGTTTTTGGCATCAAATCTTTAGAAAAACCTATATCAACCCTTCTGTAGGGAGGGTATCGCTCTACAGCCTGATATCTTTCGCCATTTGGAGGGCCAAAAGTTAAGCCAGATCCAAAAAGAACGCTGAGGTGAACCTTGAATGTTGGGAAGCTTGGCATTTCATCTTGAAAGAACAAGCTAAAGAATACCAGCTGATCGGTGGGGCGGGGGATATAGCCAGGAAAGTTTATGGTTGAATCAGCAGGTACTTCATTAGAAAAACCGGGTGTGATTTGCTCGCCTTCAGCATTGAAATAGTCGTAATAAAAATCGTTTTGAAGGTCTTCTTCTGTTTTCAGAAAACTCAAATTCGCCCATGATTCAATACCCGGTATAAACTCTCCGTGTATATTCAGGTCTAGACCGGTAGAGTATCCACGAGAATCATTGTTACCGTAATAACGGAGACGAATATTGTCAATTTCATAAGGTACCAGGTTCTGAAGATCCTTGTAATAGGCTTCGGCCATAAATTTGAATGGTCTGTTCCACATCAAAAAACCAATATCTGCTCCAAGAACGAAATGAATAGCCTGCTGTGCCCGAATTTCAGGGTTCAATGTGCCATCAAGAGCGCGAAGTTCCCTGTAAAACGCCGGTTGATGGTAATAGCCGGTACTAAATCTGAAAACCACGTCTTTACGCAGGGTTGTAGAATCATTGACCTGCTTGGTCCATTTTGGTTTAAAAGAAATCGTTCCACGTGGACTTACAACCGTTTGATTATTATAATCCCAGTAATTTGCCCTGATCCCTATGGTGGCTGTTATAAAACTTTCATTCTCCAAAAGCCAATCCCATCGGTTCTGAACATACCCCATCAGCCTATTTGACTTAATGGTATTTCGACCTTTTATTACATCGTTCAGAACAATTTGATTGGTTGGATTAATGGGCACGGAATAACCTGCACTGTCAATATAGCTCCACTCGCTGAGACGATCATTGATTTCTTCACCCTTCCAGGTAACACCCCATTGCAAATACTTATTATTTATAGTCTTATATCCCCGGTGCTGGAAGCTTAATACTGTTGCATCTAAAAAGTTACGAGCGTTTTCCAAATAGGATCCAACACCCCTGTTCCGAACCACATTACCGAATTCATCGCCGCCCAAATCTCTTTCTAATTCATCTAGTCTATACTGGCCCAGAATACTGAAAGTCTCGTCTTCAAAAGTCCGGAAAGCCGATGCAGTAAACTTGAGTCTTGTACTTTCATTGGCTTGATTTTCAGCAGAAATAGCTCCGAAGAAGGTTTCAAAACGCGTTTGTTCCTGGCCTTCAAAGAAAACTGTAAGCTGAAGAGCTTCGTTTATACTCCCAAAGTTTGTGGTACGTGTGGTAGGAACAAATTTGAAATTGTTATTGGCATAGTTCCCTAAGAAGGCAATCTGCCAGCGTCGAGAAATATCATAGGTCCAATAAGACTGAATATCCGTAAAAGTGGGCTGATAATCGCCTTGAGTATCAAGACTACCCAATAAATATTGATTTGTTAGGTAGCGGAATCCTGTTACTTGTGTCAGCTTTCCATCTTTAGAAGCTCCTTCTAATGCCAGAGATCCACCCAAAAGGCTTGCGCTAAAAGCCCCACCAAAACGCTGGGGTTGCTTGTAGCGTATATCCAAAACAGAACTCATTCTGTCACCGTATCGCGCATCAAAGCCACCAGCGCTAAATGATATGCTTCCAACCATATCAGGGTTAGGAAAACTCAGGCCCTCTTGTTCTCCACTTCGCGCGAGAAAAGGCCTGTAAACTTCTATGTCGTTCACATAAACCAGGTTCTCGGCATAAGAACCACCACGAACGCTGTAGTTGCTGCTGAGCTCATTGTTAGACTGAACCCCGGGGGCGGAGAGTAAAACGGCTTCAATGCCTTGATTTACAGAAGGGTTTAATTTTAAGTCCTTGATTGGAATGGGGCGCATATCAGTAAATCTACTGCGCTCATCTTCAATTGTAACTCCTTCAAGCTCTGCGAAGTCCAGATAGACATCTATCTTTTGCACTTCGCCTGATAGCAGAAATACTTCTAGAGTTTTATTGACATAAGAAGTATGGGTGATCTCCAACAAGAGGGTATCGCCGGAAAAAACTTCCAGACTGTAGTTACCCTTATTGTCTGAAACAGTTCCAACTCCCTGACTTCTCACGAAAATATTGGCAAACTCGACGGGGTTGCGTTTATCATCGCGAATTTTCCCCGTGATGGTCGCTTTATTTTGCGCACAAAGGAAGGTTGGGACTAATAGGCCGAAAAGCAGCCCTATGAAATAGATTTTAGAAACCAAATTACTTCAATCAATTCAACTCGCAAACTTAACTGAATTGTTGAATTTTTATTGTCCTTTTCCCCTTTCGCGTTCCGATTTAAAATCGCCGCGTTTCCAAGCTTCAATAAACTTGGCCCAGGCGAGTGGATTAAATATGTTTTGGGGCGGGGCCTGTCCGGCGTAGTAAATTTGACTTTGATACTCCTGCATAGAGTATTTAAAGGTTTCTCCGCCACTCGGCATAGCGGCATCCATACGGGCAATCATATCTGCTCGAGCCAGGTTCCTTGCCGCTCTATCAGCATCGGTATCGGGTACTTCAAGTGCCAGGAAGGCTTCCTTAAATTGTTCTCTGGTAGGCCAGGGGTAAATTACAGCGGGCTGCAATTGAATCGTGTCTTGCACCATTATCTGAATGAGCGAATACTTATTTGATTCAAGAGAATCGGGTATGACGTAACGCGATCTTTGAAATCCAACTGCAGAGAACAAAACTGAATCTCCCTTTTGAGCTACAAAAGAAAAATAGCCGTAATAATCGGTCATTGTTCCCCTGTTAGATTGTTCGATAAGCACATTAGTGAAGGGAACAGGACTGAGACTATCGCCAGTTATTACGACACCAGAAAATTGAATTAAGTCTTCGTCTTTCTGGCCGAATGCCAGTGCAGTAGTTAAAATGCAAATTACAATAAGAAGGGTTTTCTTCATAAGCGTACCGTAAAAATAAGGCTTTTAGTTCTATCGCGTTTTGACGAGCTCTTAAATATCCATAACTTTCTACAAGAAAATATGTTTCATGCGTACACTGGTTTCTTCCGTTTTACTTCTTTTTACCTATCTGGCTTCTACAGCTCAACCTGTTATAGAGAGTAGCTCATACATAAATGCCAATACCGTTCTGTTTTTAGAGTCTGCTGCGCCACTATGGTTAGCAGAGCAAGATTTAACCACTCAGAGTGGCGAAGACCAGGAATGGGATTTAACAGATTGGGAGTCTGTTCTGGAAAATACCCAATCGTATTATCCTCTAGAAGATGTGCCGCCCGCCTATCAAATATTTTTTAATAATGATTTCTTATATCCGGAGCACATTTCTACTCACGGTTTACTTGCAGATCTCGATGCAGAACAGGCACCTTTACCGGTAGAAGTATCAGATCCTTTTGCCTTCTACAGAACAGATGAAACCGGCTATTACAGCACTGGTACGGCCTTTACAGTTGAAGGAATTCCTATCGTAACTCAAAATGATAGCATAGAAAGGATTTTACCATTTCCGCTGACTTATGAACTAGCAGATACATCTGCTATTTCATTCATAACGCAGGTACCCTTTTTTGGAGTGTTCGGGCAAAGTGGTCTCAGGACTACAGAAGTGGATGGATGGGGGATATTGGAAACACCTTACGGTGAATACGATGTCTTAAGGGTGCGCTCAGAAAGATCTGTTGTAGATACCCTTTACATTGAGCAAACAGGAACAGGAGAAACTATTGAAAGACCTGTTGAAATTCAGTATTCCTGGATTTCTGCTAATGTACCCGGGCCTGTGCTTACTATAACCACAGTAGAAGATATCGCCATCAGCGCCAGCTTGTATGCAGAAGATGGCGTGCTAAGCACAGAATCAGTCTCTTTAGCCGGAAAACCTTTGTTTTTTCCGAATCCCGCTGGGAAGAATCTATATATCAACCCGCAATTGCAGATAGAAAGTTTGACTATTTACGATATGTCTGGTATACAAGTCGCTCATAAATCACTTCCCGAACAATCCGGAATATCCCTGGAAGCTATGCCGTCAGGAGTCTATCTTATCGTGGCTCAGGACAAACGGGGCAACACTTTTCGCGATAAACTGATTATTGAATGACCAGTTTCTCTGTTGCTTGCTGGTTCTCCGAAAAATTTAATTGAATTAAGTAAACTCCCTTTGAGAGATCGTCAAGACTCAATTGAGCGTTTTGCGCGTTCAAAGTGCCGCGTTTAACCATTCTCCCAGTTTGATCAAAAACTAAATAGTCTTGTATGGATTCAGCGCTTTCTATTCGGAAAGTTCCACCATTTGGATTGGGGAATAAGCTGAATTCTGGCACTTCTGCGTAGGTTACTCTCAGCGGTCCACCTATTTGAATATTGTCTATTAACAGATTATTGCCACGTCTATTAAACGTCGTAAAACTTATATAAAATGGATCTTCACTGACGGGTAAATCAATATCAAATGAACGAGTCAGCCATTCATCTACCGTTTCGGGCAAAGCGTCGGAGTCATTGTCGTCATTCGTAAATAATTCTTCACCACCTGCTCTAAAAATTTCTATTCCCTCAACGCTACCCTCGCAAACCTGGCTCATATAAACCGCCAGGGTGTCTTGAGTAAAATTGTTATTACCTTTTTTTCTGTAGTACAAATCAAATTTCAGATTTTGTGTTTCTCCGCTATAATTCGAGATGTAAGGGCTGATTAGATAATCTTTCTGACTTTCAATTACGCTATAATCCGGGTGGTTCATCCAGGCAGCGAAACCAATGCTTCCATCAATTTGAAGCACTTCAAGTGTATCCCATCCAATATCACCGTCAGGATTAAGGATGGTCCATTTATTAGGATCAAATCCGTCAGAGAAATTCTCAGCAAAAACTCCTGATGCTCCCATGTCCCATTCTGGTAGCTCTGTCCAACGACTAACCATGCGGTTATTAAATACATCGTACTCATCGTCTAACTCACTCAAACGGATGTAAAGCTCTTTGATACCCAGCCCGCTATATGAAATGGCCGGTAAGCTCACCTGAATCTCGGTATTGGCTTCTATTTCGTCTTCAATGGTGAAAGTCCCAAATGATTCACCGCTTATATCAAATGAAACAGTTATGTCTGAGACGGGGTCTGCACCATTATTTCTTACGGTGATTACCGGGCTAACTTCTTGTATGTTGGCACAACCAATTTCTCGTTGCGGAGAATCTATTGAAACCAGCTCGATATCTTCTGCGAATTCCTGAGGAGGGGTAGGGGTATATGTTTCGGAAAGTAGATTGTATGCATCGAGAACATTGATCATTCCCATTCCATAGGTATTATCTTCGCCGGGCATTCCCAGGTCATTCGCCGAATTATAAAGAGCCAGCATCAACTCTTCGCCCGAAACATTGGGAAAAGCTTCCTTTAAGAGCAGAATGGCTCCGCTGACATGGGGTGCAGCCATAGATGTTCCTGAAAAGAAGTCGTACCCGCCTTCTGCCACTGAAGATCTTACGTTAACTCCAGGAGCAGAGACTTCGGGTTTAATAAGAAGACTTCCTTCTCCTCCGCAAAGACTGGGCCCGCGACTAGAGAAATCTGCCACAGGAAAAGTGCTGGAGCTTCCATTTACTGCTGCAACGGTAAAAGAATTAATTAAGGTGGTATTTATATTGTGCGGAATACCAATAGTCTCATCGCCCGGGCCATCATTTCCCGCGCTGAAAATATTTGCTATTCCAGCAGCATTAACAGCTTCAAATACTTCGGCTACAGACTCGGGACAAAGCTCCCATGCCGGATTCGTGTTATCTCGTCCCCATGAATTGTTGATCACATCAGGTATATCTTCTGTGGTTTCTTCGTCACCATCGGGGTTTATGGCCCATTGAAAACCTAACATGAGCTCAGATAAGGGTTTAATATCGGCCAGATTAGATACTATTGGGTCTGTAGCTATGAAATAGGCCCTTGGGGCTACGCCAATCGTGTCGTTGGTTTCTTCTTCCAACCCCAGCATTATGCCTGTTACATGAGATCCATGGCTGCTTGGCTTGTCAGTAGGCAATTCACTGTCATAAGCAAACCAGGTTGTTTGCATTGGCATACGCGTAGCTAGAAATCTATCAGAAATTGCCGGGTGATCTGTCCAAACCCCAGTGTCATAAGTCATCGCTACACGTCCATGCCCGGTGTAGCCCATTTCCCAGAGAGCAGGGGCACCTATAGCTTCAAGCCCGGGTTCTGCTGCTCCTTCTGCCTTGGGCATTCCACTTCCCTTCTCGGGCTTATCTAGGCTGTAAGCAGCTTCGTCAAGATAGATATAAGCCACATCTTCGCGATTAGCCAGATCGTTTATCAACGCAGAAGTAGTCTTTAATGCTATAATATTCGCTATCCACATTTGATTTACATCTGAATAAGGCTCGTCGCTGTCTTCTAAAAAAGATAAAATTGCGGGCTGTGTATCAGCTGCCTTTTCTTTCAGCTTGCGCATCAGAATTTTAGGACGCTCGGTAACTAGAGTCTTTTGAGTTTTGAAATTGCTGTTTAGAGCGTAGACATCTACTTTGTCTTCCAGCATTAGCATAACCGGAATCATTTCATTGTCGCCGGCATCAGATAATCTTTCAATAACTCCCTGACCCAGAAAGGCATGCTGAGCAGAAGTGTTGATTGCAAATGCTGCACTAATCAAGCTTACAAGTAAAAGTTTCTTCATCACTATTCAGATATTTAGCGGAAAATTACAAAACCTTTTGAAAGGTAGCTGTTTCATATTTTAACACTATTGGATACTATTAGGTTCACTGTCGTGTGCGCGACTTCAGAAGATGAAATAAAAAGGTTTAATTTGAAGTTCAGCTGATCACTTATGAGTCATGGAACCGTAATTATAGGTAATGGTATTGCAGGTATCACTACAGCTCGTTACCTGCGTAAGTATTCAGATCAGCGCATCCAGGTAATTTCTTCCGAAACACCTTATTTCTTTTCGAGAACTGCTCTTATGTACGTTTACATGGGGCATATGAAGTTTGAGCAGATCAAACCTTATGAAGACTGGTTTTGGGAAAAGAATAAGATTGAACTTGTACAGGCACGAGTAGAAAGGCTTGATGTCCAGACAAAGAAGTTGATTTTAGATACGGGTGAGAGTATTTCTTACGATAAGCTCGTGATTGCCACAGGCTCAAAACCCAGGTTTTTTGGGTGGAAAGGACAAGATTTACAAGGGGTTCAGGGACTTTTTAGCTACCAGGATTTACAATTATTGGAAGAGAATACCCCACGGCCCTACGAAGAAGGTCACCCTACTAAAAAAGCTGTTGTTGTAGGTGGGGGATTGATAGGAGTTGAACTGGCTGAGATGCTAAATACTCGAGCTATTGATGTAACCATGCTGGTGCGAGATGGCCATTTTTGGGGTAATGTAATTACTGAGAATGAAGGAAAATGGATCGGGAAGCACATTGAAGATCACGGCGTGAAGCTTCAACTCAATACCGAGTTAAAGGAAATTCTGGCTGATGATACCGGCGGAGTAGCAGGTGTTTTGACCGGAAATGATGATAAAATAGATTGTCAGCTGGTGGGCTTAACTACCGGGGTTCAACCCAATATTGATTTTCTGAAGGGCTCTGGAATTGAGATCAACCGCGGAGTAATGGTTGATGAAAAACTACGGACCAATGTGGCGGATGTTTATGCTGCCGGCGATTGCGCTGAATTGAGAAATCCACTGCCCGGCAGAAAAGCCATAGAGCCGGTTTGGTATGTGGGGCGAATGATGGGCGAAGCACTGGGAAGGACACTATCCGGTACAGATTCTCCCTATTTGCCGGGACCCTGGTTTAATTCGGCCAAGTTTTTTGACATTGAGTACATGACTTATGGTACGGTCAGTGCTAAGCCAGCTGAAGGAGAAGATCAATTCTTTTGGAAACAGGAAGGAAAAAATCGTTTTCTAACCATCGCCTATGAAAAGGAAAGTCAAAAATTTCTCGGAATTAATTCTTTCGGAATACGACTCAAGCACGAATTCTTTGACCTCGCACTTCGGAAAGGTTGGAAAATAGGTAGGGTAGTGGGGCATCTCAAGCTGGCCAATTTCGATCCCGAGTTTTCACCAAAATGGTTTAAGAAAATGGGAAGAGATTTTACTGATCAAACGGGAATTGCCCAGGATAAACCTGGACTCTTTAAAAAGAATTTTGCATGAAAAACACAAGCTTAAAGCAGATCGGACTCGGACTCTTCTTAACTTCTGTCGGATTGTTTATTTCCTTGACTTTTATATTGAATATAAACTTTAAAAACAGTCACTTAGAAAGTCTTTCTCGACTAAAAGATGAAGTGTTTGCTAAAAATCTTAGCGCGCTCAATCCTGCACCCGTAATTGTGATGGCTGGTAAGTTGAGTAAAACTATAAATGATTACAATAAAAGCGTTGTAAAAGAGCGTGGTATAGAATTAAAATACACCGATGAATTTCTCGAAAAACTGAATAATGATGCTTCGGCTTTTGAAATAAAAGAGATTAATGAAGAAAATGGTTTTTCGGGTGCTTCGGCAGAGAAATTAAGGGAATATACTGGCTGGATGGAAGGTAGAACCTGGAGCGATTTCTCATCTTTTGAAATGGAGTTTAGAAGCAAGGTAAAGGATGTCAATAAATCTATTATTTCCGAATACGGAATTGGAGAATCATCTCGGAGCCAGACGAAATTGGATGCAATACTTCTTGGAGCTCCGGATTACCTGAAAAGTGGATGGGCTGCATTGCTGATTTTCGGTCTGGCTGTTTTAGGCGGCCTAGTTTATTTTATCCCACTTATGCGGATGAAGCCAGGCATTCAGAATAACCATATTTATCACAACAAGAGCCAAACCGCCAAAGGACCGGCAATCATTGTATTCGTTCTACTCGTAGTTTTTTACATCATTTTATACCAGTTTCCCGTTTACCTTGCCAACCAGATTGCCCTGGTTGAGCCGCTCTCGCAAATCATGGCTGGCAATGCTTCAAGCCAATGGTTTTTATACGGGTTTCTGTATTCCCTGTCCATGTTGGTTATGGGCATGCGAATGATGATAAAATATCGCGGAATAAAATACCAGCAATTCCGGACCTTATCAGTTATCTTTTTCCAATTGGCCTTCGCATTTACTTTGCCGCAGATTCTCACTCGGTTTCAGCTTCCTTCGTACGATCTGAAGAGTGCCTGGCCTCTTGAGTACTCTTACTTTTTTGACTATCGGGTAGATCAATATTTGGAAGCGGGTAACCTGGGATTGTACATGTTTTTCTGGGGAATTATTCTTTTTGCTGTGGGGGTACCGTTACTTACGTATTTCTACGGAAAACGATGGTACTGCAGTTGGGTATGCGGTTGCGGCGGACTCGCTGAGACTGTAGGAGATCCGTACAGACATTTGAGCGATAAGAGCCTCGGCGCGTGGAAAATTGAGCGTTGGCTGGTTCACGGCGTTCTCGTTTTTGCTGTGGTTATGACCGGCTGGGTAGCGTATACAACCTTCTCCGGCCAAGCGGAACTCTTCGGTATAAATTCGTATAGCATGCGCTCTACATATGGCTTTTTTATTGGTTTTGTCTTTGCTGGTGCGGTGGGTACCGGTTTTTATCCCGTTATGGGAAACCGGGTATGGTGTCGCTTTGGCTGTCCATTGGCTGCCTACCTTGGACTGGTGCAACGTTTCAAAAGCCGTTTCAGAATTACAACAAACGGAGGTCAGTGCATCTCTTGTGGAAATTGTTCTACTTATTGCGAGATGGGAATTGATGTAAGGTGGTACGCCCAAAGGGGGCAGAATATTATTCGGTCTTCATGTGTGGGATGTGGGGTCTGTTCTGCTGTTTGCCCCAGGGGAGTGCTGAAACTTGAAAACGGTACCGAAAAAGGAAGGATAAACGACGATCCGATCCTAATAGGACGAGATAGAGCTACTTTGAATCTTTGAGGATGATCATAGTTGATGTTGTGATTCCGGCTTACAATGAAGAAGAAGCCATCCCGTTGGTACTGGCTGACATCCCCAAAGAAAAGGTTCGCAGTATTTACGTGATAGACAATAATTCTACAGATCAAACGGCCCAAAAGGCCCAGACAGCTGGAGCTACTGTGCTTTCCGAAAATCATCAGGGCTATGGCTCGGCCTGTTTGCGGGGTTTGGCTGAAATCAAATCAAAAAACCCGAAACCAGATGTGATTGTTTTTCTGGACGCCGATTATTCAGATTACCCCGAAGAGTTAGATCTCTTGCTCAAGCCCATTCAAGAAGAAAGGGCCGAACTGGTAATTGGTAGCCGCGCTCTGGGAAACCGAGAAAAAGGAGCCATGCTTCCGCAGCAGGTATTTGGAAACTGGCTGGCCACTACAATGATGCGCTGGATGTACCGCTCTGAATTTACCGACCTCGGTCCATTTCGGGCTATTACATGGCGGGCTCTGGAGCAAATTCAAATGGCGGATCAGGATTTCGGTTGGACCGTTGAAATGCAGGTCAAAGTGCTGAAAAATAAAATTTTATATACCGAAGTTCCGGTCTCATACCGAAAGCGAAAGGGTATTTCTAAGATAACCGGTACGATTCGGGGGACGATTATGGCCGGATATAAGATAATCTTCACAATTTTGCGGTATGCTTAGCTGGGAATGGGCCATAATAGGAGTTTACGGGGTTGCGATGTTCATCATATTTGCATACAGCATCATGCAGCTCAGTTTGCTTATTCGCTATTGGAGAAGGAGCGAAAGGAAAGACTCAAACCCAGGAATAAGCAATTATCCACATGTGCTGGTTCAGCTTCCGGTGTTTAATGAGTACTACGTTGTGCAGCGTTTAATTGATGCCGCTGTGAACCTAAATTACCCAAAAGATAAGCTGCATATCCAGGTGCTGGACGATAGCACGGACGAATCGCTTCATCTAGCCGCTGAAAGGGTAGAGCGATACAAAAGCAAAGGGTTTGATATTGAGCACGTGCTTCGTCCTGATCGCAAAGGCTTTAAGGCCGGAGCGCTTCAATTTGGTCTGAAGCTCTCAGATGCGACATGCGTAGTTGTTTTTGATGCCGATTTCATTCCTGAAAGCGACTTTATCCTTCGGACAATTCCTGAATTTCGGGATACGGAAATCGGCATGGTTCAGACACGCTGGGGCCATTTAAATCGCCACTACTCACTGCTCACACGCGTTCAGGCTTTTGCCCTTGATGCACATTTTACCGTTGAGCAAATGGGTAGGAATCTGGGTTCGCACTTTATAAATTTTAACGGCACAGCCGGAATCTGGCGGAGAAAATGCATTGAAGATGCCGGAGGCTGGTCTGCAGATACCCTGACCGAAGATCTCGATTTAAGCTATCGGGCACAACTCAAAGGCTGGAAATTCAAATTCCTGGAAGATGTTATCTCTCCTGCTGAATTGCCCGCCGAAATGAGCGCTTTGAAAAACCAGCAATACCGATGGAATAAAGGAGCTGCAGAGTGCTACCGAAAGCATTTAAAAAATGTGTTGAAATCAAAAAGGCTACCGCTCAGTACACGCCTTCACGCCCTTTTTCATTTGGGTAATTCTTCTGTTTTTATCTGGATTGTAATCTGCGCAGTGCTATCACTTCCGCTTGTTTATATAAAAACTTCACATCCAGAATTCAAGCTTTTGTTCGCCCTTGGGGGGGTGCTTCTTTTGAGTTTTGGAATACTAGGTGCCTTTTATTATACTTCATTCCGCAGAGTAGAAGGCACGCGTAAGAAAGCAGAATTTCTATGGATGTATCCGGCTTTTCTCAGTATTTCTATGGGAATGAGCCTTCACAATGCACGGGCCGTATGGCTTGGCTATATGGGCAAGAGAACGCCTTTTATACGAACACCAAAATGGAATATTGTCGGAACCGGGGGTACCTGGAATGGTAAAAAATACAACGGAAAAAAAATCTCATTGCTCACCTGGATTGAAGGCATCTTAATTCTTTATTTTGCCGCTGCACTCGTTTTCGAAATTTTGATTGGCGAATATGGCTTCATTCCCCTTCACCTGATGCTGATCTTCGGATTTAGTGCTGTGTTTATCTACTCTATAAGGCATTCGCAGGCATAAAATGAAGCTGAACAGCAGGTTCTTCGTACTTACGATTATCTACATAGCTCTATACAGCTTGATTTCAACTGTTGAGCGAGATCAATTTATACTCCTTTTCTCGGTTTACTCGGTACTCTTTGGCATGTTTTTCTACGGAATGCTTAAACGCTATCAGTACCATATATATCAGTATGTAATTGTATTTCTGGCTTTAAGAATCCCTTTCTTTTTTAATCTTCCAGAGTTGAGCGACGATTTTTATCGGTTTTTATGGGATGGGATGCTATTGAATGAAGGGATAAATCCATGGGGGCGCATCCCGCTAAAAGAAGAGCTAGCGAACTTTCGAAACCCTGAAATGGCTCGGGCACTTCTAGATAATATGAATTCTGCATCTTACTCCAGTGTTTATCCAACCTTTAACCAGATATTTTTTGGTGTAGCCTATTTTTTTGCGGGAAACAGCATTTTGAACGGGGTGAATGTTATTCGTGCGGGGTTCGTGCTGGTAGAGCTGTCTTTCTATCTCTTTATGGTTTTCAGAAATCCAAAGGAACGCAGGGCTTCTTCGGTTTATTTGCTATGTCCT
>Ga0207419_1001310_pt1 | contig 19111 bp, 14 predicted proteins | sample ElkSloMetagenome_4_FD_184723 | JGI IMG/M metagenome (GOLD analysis project Ga0207419, IMG submission 184723) | Hot spring microbial communities from Elkhorn Slough, Monterey Bay, USA - MD2A (version 2) | ecosystem: Environmental > Aquatic > Marine > Intertidal zone > Estuary: Microbial mat ...
GCGTACGGGTTCGACCCTCTGGCGTTCGAGGCGGCGGCGGCCAGTTTCCCCTCCGGGCACTCCCAGACCATCTGGGCGGCCATGACCATGCTGATGGTCCTGTTTCCGCGCCACTGGCCGACGTGGGTTTGTGTCGGCGTGCTGGTGGCCTCGAGTCGCCTGTTCGTGACCGTGCACTACCTGTCGGACGTGCTGGTGGGCAGCCTGATCGGCATCGTCGGCGCGGTCCTGGTCGCCCGCTGGGCTGTGCGACGCGGCTGGAGCCTTCGGATCGGCAAGCCGCTGTAGGCCCGCCCACTCAACTCCCGGCTTCGGCCCCCTCCAGGGCCTCCACCCGCTGGCGCAGCTTGGTCACAAGCGCCTCGTACGTCCAATCGATCATGCCGGCGTGCTGGCCGAGCAGGCGGCCGGCCTCGTCCAGAACATACGTGGTCGGCAGCCCGCCCACCTGCATGGCCTGCGACAGCCCCTTGTCCGCGTCGTGGTACAAGGGCAGGTCGAGCCATCCCTGCCGGTTGGCGAAGTCCTGGATCTCCGCCATGCTCAGCCGATCGGTGGACACCGGGACGACGGCGAAGTGCGGCCCGCCCAGGGTGGCCTGCAACGCGTCAAGCCCCGGCATTTCCTTCACGCACGGCGGGCACCAGGTGGCCCAGAAGTTCAGGACAACGATCTTGCCGCGAAAGTCCTCCAGCGTGACCGTGCGCCCCTGCTCGTCCTGGAACGGCGCGCCGCGCACGGCGAGGTCGGGCCGCTGCAACTCCATCGAAGAGAGCATGGCCACGGCGCCGCGCCCGCCGACCACATAGTCGCTGGTGACGTTCGGAACGATCAGGCCGGCGCTTGCAACGGTGACGACGATGATGATGATGGCCAGGATGATCAGAGACCGCGTCTGGTTTCCCGGCTTCGAGCCCTGGGGCTTGCGCGTAGAGACTTTCAAGGTGGGTGGTCCCGAATGGACGTGAAGGGTTCCGACGACACGCGGACGCAGGAGACGAACGGCGGCCGCAGCAGCATGTGGGGCGGGCGCTTCGCCGCCGGCCCGGCGGCGGTGATGGAGCGCATCAACGCCTCGATCGACTTCGACAAGCGCCTCTACCGACAGGACATCGCCGGGTCGAAGGCGCACTGCCGGATGCTGATGGAGACCGGGATCCTCTCCCGCGACGACGGCGAGGCTATCTTGGCCGGGCTGGACCAGGTTCTGCAAGAGATCATCGACGGCCGCTTCACCTTCAGCACGGCGCTGGAGGACATCCACATGAACGTGGAGGCCCGCCTGCGCGAGATCATCGGCCCGGCGGCGGGACGGCTGCACACGGCGCGCTCACGCAACGATCAGGTGGCCACGGACTTCAAGCTGTGGACCCGCGACGCCGTCGACATGCTGGACGATCGCATGGCGGCGGTGCAGGCGGCCCTGATCGCGCAGGCCGAGGCCCACGCCGACGCCGTCATGCCCGGCTTCACCCACCTGCAATGCGCCCAGCCGGTGACCTTTGGCCACCACATGCTGGCCTATGTGGAAATGTTCGGCCGCGACCGGGGGCGGCTGCGCGACGCCCGCGCGCGGCTGAACGAATGCCCGCTGGGCGCCGCCGCGCTGGCCGGCACCGGCTTTCCCATCGACCGCGCCATGACGGCGGGCCTGCTGGGGTTCGACCGCCCGGCGGCCAACAGCCTGGACGCCGTCTCCGACCGCGACTTCGCCATTGAGGTCATGGCCGCCGCCAGCCTGTGCGCCGTCCACCTGTCGCGCCTGGCCGAGGAACTGGTGATCTGGACCAGCGCCCAGTTCGGGTTCGTGTCGCTGTCCGACCGCTTCACCACCGGCAGCTCGATCATGCCGCAGAAGCGCAACCCGGACGCGGCGGAACTGGTGCGCGCCAAGACCGGGCGCGTCATCGGCCACCTGAACGGTCTGCTGATCGTCATGAAGGGCCTGCCGCTGGCCTATTCGAAGGACATGCAGGAGGACAAGGAACCGCTGTTCGAGACCGTGGACACGCTGGAACTGTGCCTGGCGGCCATGGCCGGCATGATCGCCGACCTGACGGTGAATCGGGAGCGGCTGGCGGCGGCCGCCGGCGCCGGCTTCTCCACCGCCACCGACATCGCCGATTGGCTGGTGCGCGAGGTCGGGATGCCGTTCCGCGACGCCCACCACGCCACGGGCGCCATCGTCAAGCTGGCGGAGGACAAGGGCGTCGGCCTGGAAGACCTGTCGCTGGCCGACCTCCAGTCGGTCGAGCCGCGCCTGACCGCCGACCTGCGGCTCGACCCGGCCGGCTCGGCCGCCGCGCGCACCAGCCTCGGCGGCACCGCCCCGGACCGCGTGCGCGAAGCCTGCGCCGCCGCTCGCCGGCGGTTCCTTGAGGGGGAGACGGCCCCATGAGGGCGCACCGTGTCGCATGGCTGGGGGGGGTCGCGATCGCCCTCGCCATCGGACTGACCGCCTGCGGCCGCAAGGCGCCCAACCTGCCGCCGGAGGACAGCACCTATCCGCGCAGCTATCCGGCGCCGGTGACCCCCGAGACGGCGCCTCGCGCGCCCACCCTGCCACCGCCGGCGCCCCGTGACGAGGACCGCCGGCGCTCCGCCCCGCCCAGTTGAGGCCCCGAGTCCATGCATCATTTCAGCTACAGGGACGGCCTGCTGCACGCCGAGGACGTCCCCGTGTCCACCATCGCCGAGCAGGTCGGCACGCCCTGCTATGTCTATTCCACCGCCACGCTGACGCGTCACGTCCGTGCCTTCACGGAGGCGTTCGCCGGCCTGGGCGCCATGGTCTGCTTCGCCATGAAGGCCAACGGCAACACGGCCGTGCTGCGCCTGGTGACCGGCCTGGGCGCGGGCGTGGACGTGGTCTCGGGCGGGGAACTGGCGCTGGCCCTGGCCGCCGGCGCGCCGGCCGAGCGCATCGTCTTTTCCGGCGTCGGCAAGACGGCGGCGGAGATGACCGCCGCCCTCCAGGCCGGCGTGCACCAGATCAACGTGGAAAGCGAACCGGAGCTGGAGGCGCTGGACGCCGTGGCGCGGGAGCTTGGCGTGCGGGCCCCGGTGGCCATCCGCATCAACCCGGACGTGGACGCCGCCACGCACCACAAGATCACCACCGGCAAGGCGGAGAACAAGTTCGGTATCGAATGGACCAGCGCCCGCCGCGTGTTCCGCCGCGCCATGACCCTGGAGGGCATCGCCCTGAAGGGCATCGCCCTGCACATCGGCTCGCAAATCCTGGACCTGGCGCCGTTCGAGTCGGCGTTCCTGAAGGTGCGCGACCTGGTGGCCCTGTTGCGCGCCGACGGCGTAACGGTCGAGCGACTCGACCTGGGCGGGGGCCTGGGTGTGCCTTACCGCCATGGCGACAACAGCCCGCCGCCGCCCACCGCCTACGCCGACGTGGTGCGCCGTACGGTGGGCGATCTCGGTTGCGCCCTGACCATCGAACCGGGACGCGCCATCGCCGGCAACGCGGGCGTGCTGCTGTCCCGGGTCATCTACCGCAAGGACGGCATCACACGGGCCTTCGCCATCGTCGACGCGGCCATGAACGACCTGATGCGCCCGGCCCTGTACGAGGCCGAGCACGAGATCTGGCCGGTCCGGCAGGCGCCACCGGACGCCGAACGCGGCCTGATCGACGTGGTCGGCCCCGTCTGCGAGACCACCGACACCTTCGCCCGCGATGTCTCATTGCCGCCGCTGGTGGCGGGGGACCTGATCGCGTTCATGACCGCCGGCGCCTATGGCGCCGTCATGGCCAACCAGTACAATGGCCGGCCGCTGGTGCCGGAGGTGCTGGTGAACGGCGACCGCTTCCACGTGGTGCGGCGCCGGCCCACGGTGGCGGAGATGGCGGCCCTGGACGACCTGCCGCCGTGGCTGGAGACCGGGGCTTCTGGAACACACAGATGACGAAGACTGCACCGTCGGCGGAGCGCCGGGCCGGATGGATCGAGACGCTGGGGCGCCTGGTGGAAGGGCCGCGCTTTCAGCGCATGATCATCACCCTGATCATCCTGAATGGCATTTCGCTGGGGTTGGAGACGAGTGACGCGGTGATGGCCGCCGTTGGCCCCGCCTTGCTGACCTTCGACGCCCTGGTGCTGGCCGTGTTCGTGGTCGAGATCGGCGGCAAGCTGTTGTACCGGCGGGCGGCGTTCTTTCGCAGCGGATGGAACGTCTTTGATTTCGTGATCGTCGGGCTATCGCTGATCCCCAACTCCGGGCCGCTGGCGGTGCTGCGCGCGTTGCGCATCCTGCGCGTGTTGCGGCTGATGTCGGTCGTGCCGGCGATGCGGCGGGTGGTCGGGGCGCTGCTGGCCTCGGTGCCCGGCCTGATGTCGGTCGGGGCCATCATCCTGCTGGTGTTCTATGTGGGCTCCGTTCTGTCCACCAAGCTGTTCGGCGACACCTTTCCGGAATGGTTCGGGACCATCGGTGCGTCGATGTACACCCTGTTCCAGGTCATGACCCTGGAAAGCTGGTCGATGGGCATCGTCCGGCCGGTGATGGACACCTACCCCTATGCGTGGCTGTTTTTCGTGCCGTTCATCGTGTCCACGAGCTTCGCCATCCTCAACCTGTTCATCGGCATCATTGTCGATGCGATGCAGGTCGCCCACAAAGAGGAAGACGACGCAGCCGAGGCTCACCGCGTGACAAGCGACGTCGCGAACCAGGAAATCCTGGCCGAGGTGCGGGCCTTGCGTCAGGAGGTCGCGGACCTGCGCGAGCGACTCTCCCACGACCACCCGGAGTCGTGACGCGGGTCGGCGGTCATCCGGAGGACGACACGCCTACGGATCGGTCGCCAGGGCGCGGGCGAGTTGGCTGATGGCATCCTGGTGCCGCTCGTCCCGGATCATGGCGAAGTTGCGGGCCAGTTCCAGGCATCGGCGCTGACGGCCTTGCATCTCGGGCGCGCCGTCCTTTTCGAGGCCGTCGAAGAAGAAGCCGATCGGCACATTCAGGACCTGGGCGATCTCGAACAGGCGGCCGGCGGAGATGCGGTTGATGCCGCGCTCGTACTTGTGCGCCTGCTGGTAGGTCACGCCGATCATGTCGGCCATCTGCTGTTGGCTGAGGCCCAGCATCACGCGGCGTTCGCGGATGCGTTGGCCGACGTACTTGTCGACGTCGCCGGCCCGACCGGTCTGGCGCGGCGGCAGAAGCGTGTCCGCGGTGTCCATGTGGTTCATCGGTTAATCCCCACTCCTTAAACAATCGATTCGCGTCGGCTGCGATGCTATCGCCGGCCGGTGCGCCGACCGCACGTCCGGCCCCGGGCCGGGCCTTGTTGCGCTCCCATCGCAAACCGTGCGCTCCCTCGAGCACGGCCTGAATGAGAGGAGATGGTGGCGCCCGCTTTGTTTGCCAGCGCCTTGTTCGGAACGCTGGCGGAGCCGCCCGCCTGTCCAGGCCACGAACGGCTCGGCCTGGATGGCCACCATTGACGCTCGGCGTCGGGTACTCTTCACATCGTGTCCCGGGTCGGCAAAAACGACCATGACGGGTCATGTGTTATAACAGCACATGTGTCCCCAGGACGTCAATCAAACGGGGCCATCGCCAGCAATTCTCAGGATGGAGGGAGAACACCGGTTGCGGCCGGTTCCGGCCTGCTCTCCTCCCCCCTCCGGGGTTATCATATTCACACTTCTTTCCGCCGAAGCGGGAGCCCTTTGCTCGCGCGACGATGTGACTCGTCATTGCGAACCCTCGTCTTGCGACGAGGGTTCGCAATGACGAGTCATGGTCCTGTTCGCAGCCGTCGTAGGGTGCGTCTGGAGGCGACGCCGCCGACGACGCACCAGGTGGCCGCGAAGGCCACGAGGCGGTGCGTCGCCCGCCGCATTCGCGGCGGTCAGACGCACCCTACGAGCTGGCGGAGAAGTGTGAATATGATAGATCCAGGGGAGGGTGTCAGGCTCGCGCCTGGGGCTCCCGGCAGTCCACTTCGGAGGCCGTGAAAGACAGGCATCGACACAGCCTCAAAGTCACACGCAAAATGGCCGCGCGGTCTAACGATTACATGTGCGATGCCCTTTGCGGCCACTCATAGTGCGTTCAAGCGATTCCCCTGCCGATGCGGGCGAATACCAGTGGCGGATCAGTTTGCCTCAGCGACCTGTCTGCGTCGGTCCGTTCTACACTAGGCCACGCCTCTCCACCCTGCCCTCGCAAGAAGACTGGCGTGGACGACGGGGAGGGGGGCGGGCAGGAAGAACGGAACATCGATCGAAGCGCGCGCATTTCCCCTTAGCCACGCAACCGCCGAGCAAGCCCCCCAATCACCCAGCGACGTAGGGCGTGGCTGACGGCGACCATCGCAAGTAGCAGCGCCACCGCCGTCGCCTTGCCCACATCAGACGGCAGGGCCGTCCTATCCGCCAAGAGGAGAATGAGCAAAAGCCCAAGTCCGAACACAAGAACCATTCGGCAGTCCTTGAGGCGCGCTTGAAGGCTGAGCCGGCGCGATAACAGGCCCAGCATAACCGCCAAGGCCCCGCCTTCCCCGACCGCACCGACCAGCACAATGTCACGGATGTCGCCGCCAGCAAGAGCAACGCCGACCGCGACCGGCAGCGCCAGCACGCGAACAATGCTTCCCACAAGGATCAGCTTCGTCCGTCCGCGAGACAGCGCGATGACGTTTGGGCCGGTGCGGGCAAGAAACAAGCCCACCATGAGCCCGATGGGCAGAATCAGAGATGACGCTTCCGCATAGTCGGATCCGAAAGTCAACAGAAGCAGGGGGACGCCCACCATGGCAATACCCGCGGTGACGCCCGCCCCCGCCAAGGTCATCGCCTGAAGCACAACGGAGGCCTGCTGCTCAAAGCGCCGTGGATTATCCCGCTCCCGCGCCAACATGGGGAGAAACAAGCTATTGACAACGCTCATGGCAAACTGAATCGGCACCAAGAAAAGCGTCAATGTCGCGGTAAACAGCCCAAGGTCATGAGCCGTGAATTGGTTGGCGACCAAAATGCGGTCACCGTTCATCGATATGAACCCCAGAAGACTGCTAAAAATAAGTGGAATCCCGAATACAAACGCGCTTTTTGCGATATCAAATTCCCAACCCAGCCGGTAGGGGCGATCCGCCAGCCAATGGCTCACCGCGACCCGGGCCATGCACTCGATGGCAATGAGCCACAGGATGACACGGAAATCCCCCAACCAAAGCGCAAGAGGCCACAACAAGACAGTCGGAGCGGCGGCGCCCACAATTTCGACTATTGCGTGCTTATAGAAGCGCATGTCGCGCTGCTCGCGTGTGATGTCCAAATGAAGGAACGCCAGCAAAACTGGAACAACTGCAATGGTCTGGTACGCCCAGGTCAGTTCGGGCTGGCTGTACAGGCGAGCCAACAGGTCGGCACTGACATAAACGAGGCCGGCAATCAGCACGGCCCGGGCAAGCGTCAGGGTATGGAGTACTGAAATGAACCGCGGAGTGTCACCGCTGCGATGCTGGATGGCAAAGCGATCGAACGCCATATCAGCCATCATCAAAACTAGGGTGAACGTAATGACAAAAGTACCGGCAACTCCGTAGTCCTCGACACCGATCAGGCGGGCCAACAAAATATTGCGGGCAATCCGAACAAGGCCAGCCGTCAGGCGCCCCCCCGTGAGTACCAAAGCGCCTTTCAACATGAGACCAACGTGCCTCCGTTCCATCCGGTCGACCCAGCGATCCCCGGCCCTGTGTCTTATACCGTCCGACGAATGAACTGACTTCATTCGTCGGACGGCCCGCGCGCACCTGACATCGCTTCGCGATGCCAGCTTCAACCAAACTGGGGCCGGCGCCCACGGCGCCGCTTCGCGGCGCCGACAAAGTTTGGCCGCCCTTTGGGCGGCCGGGGCCGCGGAGCCGCGCGCCCCGAAGGGGCGCCGCAGCGAAAAAAAAACAAACACTCGGCATCACCGGCGCCCCGAAGCGACCGCCCGGACGAGTCAATCCAATCGTCGCCGGGTATTAGTGATGCGCCAGCCTAGGGCGGATCGCCTCCCACCTGGCCCGCTCCGCAGCGCAAGTGGGACGCGTGAATCCGCCCTAAATATTTGATATAGAGCAGATTCACGGATCAATCTGAAGCACGAGGTGATTCAGATTGATCGCGATCTGCTCTAGAAAGCCGTCCTCCCGTGCGTGCTGAGATCTAGGACGGAAGGCAACGCGCGCACCGGCAACAAACATACCGCTTCGTATTCATGGTCGACCTTCATCTATGACTCATAAAAAGCTTGGCCTCCCCCCACCTCAGGAGCGGCGCGCCGTGCGGGGACGCTTGGCGTTCAGGCGCTCCATGGCCTCGGTCCAGGCGGGGCTGTCGATCATCGCCTGGCACGCCTCGACCTGGTGGCGCAGTCTCTGGCGCGGGTCGGCTGTTTCCGTCTCCGTCTCCGCCGGCGCGTCCGCGACGGCGCGGCGCAGGTCGAGCAGGCGCCGGTATGCCGCCGGCAACTGGGCCACGGTCACACGGTCGCGCGCCGAACCACCCGCGCCGGCACCGAAATAGGCGTCCAGCAGGGCCGCGACCTGTTCCGGGCCGAGCCCGGCCCGCTCGATCAGCCGGGCCAACTCGATGTGCGGGTCGCCCATGGCCGCGCCCAGCCAGTCGACGAACATCACCCGCGTGCCGGTGTCGAAACAGGCCTCCGGTCCGGGCGCGTTGAGGCACGGGGCCGGTGCGGCCGGACCCCGTTGCAGTGCGTCGCGGCTGCGGGCGGCCGCCTCGGCGACCGCGTTCAGGCTGTCCGGTGGCAGGTCGAGCGCGGTGTCGCGCGTCCACAGCGCGTCGGTGTCCATGCCGTCGAACGGATCGTGCTGCCCCCGCAGCGTCAGGCCGCTGATGTGCAGCAGCCGGAAGGCGCGGCCGATGCGCGCCAGACGCTCCGGGTCGCGCAGGGGTTCGGTGCTGACCGGCGTGCCGGACCAGAGGGGGTAGACCCACAGCCCGTCCGCCGGCTCGAGTTGCAGGGTCATCGGCGCCAGCCCGAGGGGCGCGACCTGCGCCAGGGTATCGGCTTCGTCCACGTAGGACGCGCCGGCCCCGGCGGCGTGGGACGGGGCCGGCGTCTCGGCGCCGACGGGGGCGTTCGGCAGGCGGACCACAAGGGACACGTCCCGGTCCTTGACCTCGACCACGAACCGGGGCCAACCGGCGCCGTCGGACAACGGTGTGGCCCGCACCGTCGCCGGATCCAGGCCCCGAAGCACGGCCACCCGGCTGCACAGACGCTGAACCAGGGGATCGGTCGCGGTTGGTGTCATGACGGGGGCCTTTCGGCGGCGCGGGCCGCGTCGCGGTAGTGTCGCAGGGCCTTGGCCACGCGGAGAATGGGGCCGCTCCAGTCCTCCGGCACCGTCTGGCGCGCCAACTGCAGGCGCGGATACCAGGCGCACCGCGTGCCCGCCAGGCCCCACCGCCATTCCGCCGCGTACGGCAGCAGCAGGATCCCGGGCACGGCCAGGGCGCCCGCCAGGTGCGCGGTCAGGGAATCGGCGCTGATGACGATGTCCATGGCGGCGATCTGCGCCGCCAGCCCCTCCAGGTCCGCGCGGCCGTCGATCTCCGGGTCCAGCAGGACGTCCACGCCCTCGTCGGCGCGCAGGCGGTCCAGGTCCTCGGCCGTCGCGCCGGGCTGCAGGGAGACGAAGCGCAGGCCCGGGATGGCGAACACCGGCGCCCAGGCGTCCAGCGGCACGACCCGGTCGCGGCGGGTCTCGGCGTCCAGGGGCTGCCAGCAGAGGCCCACCAGGAGCGTGGAGTCGGCGCCGGCGTCCGCCAGATAGCGGTCGCGCAGCGCGCTCACGCGGGCGTCGTCGGCGGCGATGGTCGGCCCGTCCGTGATGGCCGTGGACGGGTCGGGCGCCACCAGCCGCGCCAGACTGCCGAACGGGATCTGAGCGGCGATATCCGGTGCGCGGGTTTCCTCGGCCGGCGGGTCGGCCGCCGGCACCACGGTCGCGTCGGGCAGGCCGCGCGCCAGCAGCGGCACGAGCCGGGCATCCACCTCCAGCACCAGCCCGCCCCCGGCCGCCGCCGCCGCCGCCGGGGCGAGTCGCAGGAACATCAGCTCCTCGACCACGCTCTGCCGCTCGTGCCAGACGAGCAGGCGTCCGCCGCCCTTTCCCGCATCCCCTTCGGCGTTCAGGGGGCCGCCATCCCAGGGCGCTTGGTCGAACGACTCCGCCGGCCGGTCGGTGCGCAGCACGCGCCATTCGTACTCGTCCCAGCCGTCCGACCCGTCGCCGCGCCGCAACAGCGCCAGCGCGAGCGCCAAGTGCGTGTCGATGTTGTCGGGATCGATGGACAGCATCCGGGCGTAGTGATCGATCGCCGGATCGATCTGGTTGCGCGCTTCCAGCGCGCGGGCGATCAGGCCATGACACCACTTCAGCGTCGGGTCGCGCAGCAGCGCGGCATGGCAGGCCGCGACGGCTTCGTCGAGTCGCCCGTCCCGCGCCAGGATGCGGGCCAGCAGGCGGTGCGGCTCGGCCTCGGCCGGCATGGCGGCGATGGCGTGACGGGCGGCGGCGGCCGCTTCGTCCAGGCGCCCGGCGCGGCGGAGCAATGAGGCCTGCAACAGCCGCATCGGCCCGTGTGGCCTCACGCCCGGCAGGCGGGCCACCCGGTTGAGCGCGGCCAGGGCGACGTCGGTCTTGCCCAGGGCCGCCAGGGCCAGGGCCCACTGGCGGGCGATCTCCGGATCGTCCGGGCGGTGGTCGGCCAGCCGCTCCAGCAGGTCGGCGGCCGGGCCGGGGTCGCCCAGCCGGCGCAGCGCCTCGGCGGCATCCAGGGCCAGCGCGGCCAGGTCATCATCGAGCGGACGCGCCGGGTCGACCGCCAGGGCGCCGACCTGGTGGTACAACGATCGCGCCTTGTCGCGCTGCCCGGCGCGGCTCGCTTCCTCCGCCTGGTGCAGCAGGGCGTGCGGTGCCGGTGGTTCGTCCTCGGCCTCGTCTTCAAGTGGACTCGGCGGTGGCGCGGGCTCCGGTTCGGGCGGCGGCGGCGGCGGAGGAGGAGGAGGAGGAGGAGGAGGAACGGGCACTTCGACCGTGTCGTCCGGTTCCGCGTCCGGCTCCGGCGGGCGCGGCGCCTCGCCCCCCCTCGGCAGCACGCGCCGCACGGCCTGGATGCTTCGGTCGGTCGGGAACAAGTTTTCCAGACGCCCCAGCAGCCGATCGGCGCCGGACGGGTCGCCCCGGTCATACAGCGCCCGGACCATGTCCAGCACCGGCTCGCGCCCGAACTCGCCCGCCAGACCCAGCATCCAGGGGTCGGACCCGGGCGGCATGTGGGAGACCATGGCCGCCATGGCGTGACGCCAGGCGTCCAGCGCCCGGCTGCGATCGTTCTGGCGGTGCAGCGCACAGGCCAGGCCGACACACGCGCCGATCGCGTCAGGGGATTGGGCCAGGGCGTGGCGAAAATGGGCCTCGGCCGTGCCGGCGGCGCCGTCGGCCAGGCACGCCCCGCCGAGCGCCACCGTCAAGGCGGTGTCCGTCTCGCCGAGGTCCGCTCGGGCCTGGGTCAACCAGCGACGCGCCGCCGGTGCATCCCCCTGACGCAGAGCGGCCAAGCCCAGCACGCGGAGCATCTCGCCACGCTCGCCGGGGGGCAGCGCGCCGGCCACATCGTCGCCCAGCGCCAAAACGCCGGCGTCGTCTCCGGCGGCAAACAGGCGCAGGGCGCGCTGAAGGGGATGGGCCTCCGATGGAGCATCGGCCGCGTCGGCCGCGTCCGCTTCGGTGTCAAGCCTGTCCGCCATGCCTGACGCGTCCCTCCCTCGCTTGCGCGACCCAGAGCCCCGCCCGCCGGGGCGCGGCGATGCCGGCCTATCCCCGGATGACGGTCCGGCCGACACGGCCTTTCACGGGGGCGCACCGACGGTCCGGTGTTCAGGCGACACTGGGAAGCATTCCTGCATTCCTGTCAAGTGCCGCCACTGTTGCGCAAGGCCCCCACGTTTGCGGTGCATCGGCTATTGTTCGCGGGCCGCTGAGGCCGTACCTTGCGCGCAGGTCCCTGCGCCGGCCGGCGACTGTTGGCCGCGTTTCCGGCGTTTAGGGATGCCGGCCGCCCCGGAAGAAACCGAATGCCGACGATCACCCATTACGAAATCTACACCCTGGAAAGCAGCGGGTGGGTCCTGCATACGCGGCATGTCAGCGCGGACAAGGATCACGCGCTGGAGGAGGCGCGTGGACTGGACCAGCATTTGGGCCGGCCGACCAAGGTTGTGCGCGAGACGTACGACGCCGAGACCGATCGCTACACCGACCAGACCATCTTCATGAGCCCAAGGGCCATGGAACTCCGCCGCGCCGCGCGCGAGCGCAAGGCCCGTGGGATCACCGAGTGGGGCTCGCCGGTGGGGGCGCAAGGGGATCGGCCCCATGCGCTGATGCCGCCCGGCCTGGAGGCCTATGGGTCCGATTCGGCGGGGGAGCGGCCCAGGCGGACGATTTCCACCAAGGACTTCGCGGCGCGCGTCCTGCTGGTGGTGGTCGGCAGTCTGGTCATCGCCACCACCGGAACGGCCTTGATCCCGGTCGTCATCAACCTGTTGCGCAGCTTCGGCGTGGTGATCAGTGGCCTGGTGCTGTCGAACACCCTGTTCGCCGTGTTCATGGTCCTGTTCCTGACCAGCGGATTCGTTCTGACGGCCCGGTTCGTGCCGCTGTACGATCTGTTCGACGGCGGTGGTCGGCGCCGTCGGCGCGGCTCGGCCGCACCGACCCCGGAAGGCCAAGCCGGACAGAAAGGCGGGCCAACAGCCTCGGGGCGCGCGGGGCCTGGGCCGTCCGAACCGGCCCTCCAGACGGGCGCCGCCGACACCGCCGCGCCGCCGCCGTCCACCGCCGCCGACGCCGCCTCGGAGGCCGAGGCCACCGCGGCAGAGCCGAGCGCCAAGACCGAAGACCGGACGGCGGACGTTGCCGCGGACCAGCAGGCGGAACCACCGGGCGAGACGGAAAAATCCAAGGAGGACACCCGGGACAGAAACAAGAAGGGTGCGGAAAAGGCCAAAGACGAAAAAGGGGAAGGAAAGGAAAAGAATAAAAAGGACAAGAAGGAGAGTAAATCCGATTCAAACAATAAGAAAGATAGCGGAAAGTCAGAAAAGAAAGAAGGAGGAAAAGACAAAGAAAGCGACAATGCACAGAAAGTTCGACCTGAGTTCGAGGCCGCGCGTAACGCCATCAACACGTTCCTTGGCGGCTATGTCTCGGCCCTCAAGGACATCCGCCCGCGCCTCGATACCTATAACCGGTTCGGCATCAATCTCTATCTTGCTGGCGTCTGCGAAATCCTCGCGCGCGACAAGGGGCTGACTTATCCCGAGTTCCAGCGCCTCCTGCGCGACACCGTGGAAATCATGGGAACGCGTTCGGCCCTCGCCGACTCCTTCGTGAGCAAACTCAAGAATTACCTCGCCGAGGATCGCTACAGCCAGATGGTGCAGCACGGGCGCGAGGCCATGACCGTGCTGCTGTCCGGCACCGCGCGGCCGTTCGACAATCTGGGAATGGTCGTCGAGGACTGGAACACTCCCAAGACGCAGAAAATCTCCGGCAGCACCATCGCCATCGTCTTCACCGACATGGTCGGCTCCACCGACCTGACCAGCGAGCACGGCGACGAAAAGGCGCAGCAGATCCTGCGCGCGCACAATTCCGCCGTGCGCTCGGCGTTGGGCCGGTTCGGCGGCCGCGAGATCAAGCATACCGGCGACGGCATCATGGCCACGTTCGAACACGTGCCTGACGCCGTCTGGGGCATGATCGACGTGCTGAAGGCGGTGCGCGCCCACAACCAGGCTCAGCCGGAAATCCCGCTGCGGATTCGCATCGGCGTCAACGCGGGTGAGCCGATCAGCGCCGAGAACGACTACTATGGGCTGTCGGTGACCATCGCCGCGCGCATCTGCGCCAAGGCGGACATGGACCAGATCATGGTCTCGCAGGTGGTGCGCGACATGTGCGAGGGCACGGAATTGCGGTTCCGCGATCAGGGCGCCATGCCCCTGAAGGGGATCCAACAGCCGCAACGGATCCACGAGGCGCTGTGGGAGGGTTCGCCCTCGCGCGACGAGGCCGCCGCCGATAGCGCCGATAGCGCCGATAGCGCCGATAGCGCCGAGGCCGGCGACGAGACGCCCGCCGCCGAGGAGGCGCCAGCCCCCCAGCCGGCCCCGGGTCCACCCGCGCCGCCCCCATCACCGCCCGAGACCGTCTCGCCAGTCGACCCCGAGGCCGATGGCTGGCTGGACGACCGCCCACCGGCGCCAGAACCGCCCGCGCGTCATTCCAACAGCGCCTAGTGCAGCGACGCCGTCAAGGGTTTCACCCTTGACGGCAAACGTCGCTGCACAACTTTGCGAATCTAGTGCATTCACGCGCCCCATGACCGCCCCCCTCTTGCCCCTCGTCCTCCTCGCCGGGCCGACCGCCAGCGGCAAGTCGTCGCTGGCGCTGGCGCTGGCCGAGGCGCTGGGCGGCACCGTCATCAATGCCGACAGTCTGCAGGTCTACCGCGACCTGCGGATCGTCACGGCGCGGCCGACGCCGGCGGAGGAGGCGCGGGTGCCGCACCGTCTCTATGGCGTGCTGGACGGGGACGACGTGTGTTCGGCGGCACGCTGGGCCGGCATGGCCGCCGACGCCGCCCGCGAGGCCTGGACCGCCGGCCGGGTGCCGATCCTGGTCGGCGGCACGGGCCTTTATATGAAGGCGCTGACCGAGGGCCTGGCCGCCATCCCCGACATTCCGCCCGACATCCGCGCCGCCGCCCGCGCCCGTCTGGAAGAATTGGGCAACGCTGCCTTTCACGCCGACCTTGCCGCGCGCGACCCGGATATGGCGGCGCGCCTGGATCCCGGCAATTCGCAGCGCCTCGCCCGGGCCTGGGAGGTTCTGGAGGCGACCGGCCGCTCGCTGGCGTGGTGGCAGGATCAGCCCCCTGCCCCGCCGCCCCTCTCCGCCCGTACGCTCACGATTGTGCTCGATCCCGAGCGCGAGGCCCTGCGCGCGGCCATCGACGCGCGGTTCGCAGCCATGGTGGAGGCCGGCGCGCTAGACGAGGTGCGTGCCCTGCTGGCCCGCGCCCTTCCCGCCGACCGCCCGGTCATGAAGGCCGTCGGGGTGCCCGACCTGGCCGCCCACCTGCGTGGCGACATCGACCTTGCCACCGCCACCGCCCGCGCCCAGGCCGCCACCCGCCAGTACGCCAAGCGCCAGCGGACGTGGCTGCGCCACCAGATGCGCGCGGACCTGACTCTCACCCCGACTCTCGCCGCGCAATATTCAGAAACGTTGGCCGCGCAAACCATTGCATTCGTTCGCCGGTTTTTGTTGACCGTCTAGGGGGCAGGGACTAGGTTGGCGCTCCCCGCGCCGCCCTCCGGGCCGGCGCGGCAGTTTCGTTTCGTGGTCCGAACCTGTCGGGACCCCGTTTGCAAGGATGCGCACCATGTCAGAGACGCAGCTCAACGGCGCCGAAATCATCCTCAAGGCCCTGGCCGATCAGGGCGTCGAGGTCGTGTTCGGGTATCCGGGCGGCGCCGTGCTGCCGATCTATGACGCGCTGTTCAAGCAGAACCGCATCCGCCACGTGCTGGTGCGGCACGAGCAGGGCGCCGTGCACATGGCCGAGGGCTATGCCCGCTCCACCGGCAAGGTGGGGGTCGTGCTGGTCACCTCCGGCCCTGGGGCGACCAACGCCGTGACCGGCCTGACCGACGCGCTGATGGACTCGATCCCCATCGTCTGCCTGACCGGGCAGGTGCCGACCCACCTGATCGGCAACGACGCCTTCCAGGAGGCCGACACCACCGGCATCACGCGCCAGTGCACCAAGCACAACTATCTGGTCAAGGAGCCTGACAGGCTGGCCCGCACCATCCACGAGGCGTTCGTGGTGGCCGGCACCGGCCGGCCCGGCCCGGTGGTCATCGACCTGCCCAAGGACATCCTGATGGGCAAGGCGCCCTATGTCCCGGCGGCGCGGGTCAAGCACCGCTCCTACAAGCCGCAGCTCAAGGGCGACATCAAGCAGATCGAACAGGCGGTCGAGCTGATGGGCAAGGCCGAGCGGCCGATCTTCTACATCGGCGGCGGCGTGGTGAACTCCGGCCCCGATGCGGCCAAGCTGCTGACCAGCTTCGTGCGCTCGACCGGCTTCCCGATCACCAGCACGCTGATGGGCCTGGGCGCCTATCCGGCGTCGGATCAGCAGTTCCTGGGCATGTTGGGGATGCACGGCACCTACGAGGCCAACCTGGCCATGCACGGGTGCGACCTGATGATCTGCATCGGCGCGCGCTTCGACGATCGGGTGACCGGCCGCCTGGATGCCTTCGCGCCGAACTCCAAGAAGATCCACGTCGATATCGACCCCTCGTCGATCAACAAGAACGTGCCGGTCGACATCGGCATCGTCGGCGACGTCGCCCACGTGATCGAGGACATGATCCGCGTCTGGAAGGCCAAGCAGGTGCGTCCGGCGCAAAAGGCCCTGGCGGCCTGGTGGGGCCAGATCGACCAGTGGAAGGGGCGCAATTCCCTCGCCTACAAGGCCACCGACACCATCATCAAGCCGCAGTACGCCATCCAGCGCCTGTACGAGGCGACCAAGGACCGCGACACCTACATCACGACCGAGGTCGGGCAGCACCAGATGTGGGCGGCCCAGTTCTACAAGTTCGAGGAGCCCAACCGCTGGATGACCTCCGGCGGGCTGGGCACCATGGGCTACGGCTTCCCCTCGGCGCTGGGCGTGCAGGTGGCGCACCCGGAGTCGCTGGTCATCGACATCGCCGGCGAAGCCTCGTTCATGATGAACCTGCAAGAGATGGGCACCGCCACGCAGTACAATCTGCCGGTCAAGGTGTTCATCCTCAACAACCAGTACATGGGCATGGTGCGCCAGTGGCAGGAGCTGCTTCATGGCAGCCGCTATTCGGAAAGCTACTGCGAGGCCCTGCCGGACTTCGTCAAGCTGGCCGACAGCTTCGGCTGGATGGGCCTGACCGTCGACAAGCCGGCCAACCTGGACGACGCCATCCGCGCCATGATCGAGTCCGACAAGCCGGTCTTGCTGGATGTCCATGTGGACCCGTCGGAGAACTGCTATCCGATGATCCCGTCGGGCGCGGCCCACAACGAGATGCTGATGAACTCCGAGGACACCGCCGGCACACAGGTCTCGGACCAGGGCATGATGCTGGTCTAATGATCGCCCGGACCGGTACGACAGAAGCAAAACAAAGATAAAAAGGACACTTGGGGCAATGTCAGTCTTGATGGCGCAGCAGGACATCCGTACCCACACCATCGCCGTTCTGGTGGACAACGAGGCCGGCGTCCTGGCCCGCGTCATCGGCCTGTTCTCGGGACGCGGCTACAACATCGAAAGCCTGACCGTCGCCGAGGTGGACGCCGCCGAGCATCTGTCGCGCATCACGCTGGTGACCTCCGGCACGCCGATGGTGATCGAGCAGATCAAGGCCCAGCTCGGCCGGCTGGTGCCGGTGCGCAAGGTCTCCGACCTGACGGTCGAGGGGCCGTCGGTCAGCCGTGAACTGGCGTTGATCAAGGTCGTGGGCGGCGGCGAAAAGCGCATCGAGTCCCTGCGCATCGCCGACATCTTCCGCGCCAATGTGGTGGACAGCAGCCACGACTCCTTTGTCTTCGAGATCGTCGGCAAGACCGAGAAGCTGGACGCCTTCATCAAGCTGATGGAACCGCTCGGCCTGGCCGAGATCAGCCGCACCGGCGTCGCCGCCATCGCCCGCGGCAACACGGCTCTTTAGGGGGCCTCGCTCCGGCCGCCCGCCCGTCTCGCGATCAAACCATTCCAGGGAACCAAGAACCATGCGCGTGTATTACGACCGTGACGCCGACGTGAACCTGATCAAGGGCAAGAAGATCGCCATCGTCGGCTACGGCAGCCAGGGCCATGCCCACGCCCTCAACCTCCGCGATTCCGGCGTGAGCGAGGTGGCCGTGGCGCTGCGCGAAGGCTCGTCCAGCCGCAAGAAGGCCGAGGGCGAGGGCCTGAAGGTCATGACCCCGGCCGAGGCCGGCGCCTGGGCCGACGTGGTCATGATCCTGACCCCGGACGAGCAGCAGGCCGACCTGTACCGGGACCATCTGGCCGGCACCATGCGCGAGGGCACGGCCATCGCCTTCGCCCACGGGCTGAACATCCACTTCAGCCTGATCGAGCCGCGCGCCGACCTGGACGTGTTCATGGTCGCGCCCAAGGGTCCCGGCCACACCGTGCGCTCCGAGTACGTGCGCGGCGGCGGCGTGCCGTGCCTGATCGCGGTGGCCCAGAACGCCAGCGGCAACGCCCATGAACTGGGGCTGTCCTATGCCTCGGCCATCGGCGGCGGCCGCTCCGGCATCATCGAGACCACGTTCCGCGAAGAGTGCGAGACCGACCTGTTCGGCGAGCAGGCGGTGCTGTGCGGCGGCCTGACCAGCCTGATCCAGGCCGGCTACGAGACCTTGATCGAGGCCGGCTACGCGCCCGAGATGGCCTATTTCGAGTGCCTGCACGAGGTGAAGCTGATCGTCGACCTGATCTACGAGGGCGGCATCGCCAACATGCGGTACTCCATCTCCAACACGGCCGAGTATGGCGATTACGTCTCTGGTCCGCGCGTGATTACGCCGGACACCAAGGCCGAGATGAAGCGCATTCTGGAGGACATCCAGACCGGCCGCTTCACCAGCAAGTGGATCCAGGAGTGCAAGGCCGGTCAGCCGGAGTTCAAGGCCACGCGCCGCCTGAACGCCGAGCACAACATCGAGGAGGTGGGCGAAAAGCTGCGCGGCATGATGCCGTGGATCGCCGCCAACCGCCTGGTCGACAAGAGCAAGAACTGAGTTCTGATCGTAGATCGTAGGGCGGATTCGGCCCGAGGGGCCAATCCGCCGGTTGCGGTGCCGTGATGGCGGCTTGCGCCTTTGGCGCGAAGCCGCCCTACGAACTGTTCGCAGCCGTCGTAGGGTGCGTCTGGAGGCGGCGACGCCGCCGACGACGCACCAGGTGGCCGCGAAGGCCGCGAGGCGGTG
>Ga0207419_1001311_pt1 | contig 19105 bp, 13 predicted proteins | sample ElkSloMetagenome_4_FD_184723 | JGI IMG/M metagenome (GOLD analysis project Ga0207419, IMG submission 184723) | Hot spring microbial communities from Elkhorn Slough, Monterey Bay, USA - MD2A (version 2) | ecosystem: Environmental > Aquatic > Marine > Intertidal zone > Estuary: Microbial mat ...
GTTGAATACTTTCAACTTCCTGCTTTTCTAACACGAGAATATAGTCTTTACGACTCCAACATCATTATAGACGCAAATAGAAATAGAGATAGTTATTTTGATCTCATAAATTCAAAAAGAAAATCTTTTGAAACTCCATTTGAAGGCCTTAATACTACAGGAAATATCTCTAGAGCGGTTGTAGTAGGCAATAACCAAAACACGGTAACGCAATCAGAGCTTGACTTACAGATTTCTGGTAATATTTCTCCAAATGTAACGCTTAAAGCATCTATTCAGGATGCCAATATCCCAAGACAAAATAATGGGTTTTCACAACGCCTTGACGAATTTGATCAGATTTTTATAGAGCTGAATGGTCCAAATTGGGGCATTCGAGCTGGTGATATTGATTTAATGGAAGACAGGTCTTTCTTTGGCTATTTCACAAAACGCGTACAAGGTCTTCAACTCTCTGTCAATTTAAACAAAGAGGACCAAAAAACTAATTTTGGTGTTGCCGGAGCTTTGGTCAGAGGTGTTTTCGCGAGGACAGAAATAGTAGCTCAGGAAGGGAATCAGGGACCATATAAGATAAGAGGTCCAAATGGAGAGCTTTTTGTACTTATAGTTTCCGGTAGCGAATCTGTCTTTGTGAATGGAAGACGCTTGAAGCGTGGAGAAAACTTTGACTACATTATCAATTACAACGCAGGTGAACTTATTTTTAATTCTACTTTTCCTATTACCTCAGAAATGAGGATAGTCGTTGAATACCAATTTACAGAACAAAACTTCACAAGGTTTGTTGCACAGGCAAAAAGTAGCCATCAAACTGAAAAATGGGGCGTTTATGGTATGTATTATAATGAAAGTGATCTAAGAAATCAACCCTTACAACAAAGTTTAAATCAAGAGCAGGTTCAAGCATTGGCAAATGCCGGAGACGATGAGAGTCAAATGTTTGTACCAAGTGCAGTTGAAACAGAATTTTCTGAAAACAGAATACTTTACACAAGAGAAATTGTTGATGGTAATGAAGTTTTTGTATTTTCAAGTGATCCTGATGAAGACTTATTTGCCGTCACCTTTACAGAAGTTGGACCAAACCAAGGCAACTACATTTTGACTAGCACTAGTGCCATTTCAAATATTTATGAATACATAGCACCAGTTAATGGCGTTTTACAAGGGAATTTTGAACCCCTTAGACAGCTTATCGCCCCTCAAAGACTTCAACTTGCGACGGTAAATGGATATTATAACTTTTCAGAAAAAACTAAAGTTGATTATGAAATTGCAATCAGTCAAAACGATAGAAATTTATTTTCTGATCTGGATGATAATAACAATAATGGTCTGGCAGGACGATTTAATTTTAACCAGAATCTTTTAAAAAACGAAGATAATACCAATTTGGAGGTTGGAGTCGATTTAAACTTTATTGACGATAACTTCACACCGATTCAGAGACTTTTTAATGTTGAGTTTACCAGAGATTGGAACATTGATAGTCAATCTGGATTTCAACCGACAGGTAATCAACTTCTGACTGATACTTACGCAAAATTTAATTTAAAAGATAATATCTTTTCAACATATAGGTTTCAAAATTTAAATTTTTCTGAGGTTTATAATGGCACTAAACACTTTTTTCAAACGTCTGCTCAGACAGAAAAATTTCGATTACAGCTTAATTCTAGTTTGCTTAATTCAGATTCTGATTTTTTTCAATCAGAGTTTTTAAGATTGAATGCGCAATCTACTTATAGCTTTAAAAAATACTGGGTTGGCGCAAAAATAGATGCAGAAGACAATCAGGAACGAAATAAAGCCACAGACAGCCTAACTCAACTTTCACAGCGATTTACGGATTACGAAACTTATATAGGTGTTGGAGACAGCACAAAAGTTTTTGCACAAATCGGGTATCGATACAGACAGACAGATAGTCTGAAATTCGGCCAGTTAGAAAGAGCGTCGACCTCTAATGACATTTATATCAAAACCAGACTAGTTAAAAGTAAAACCTCACAACTTGATATTTTTACTAATTATCGACGGATAAATTTTACGGATGAAAGTCAACGTGATCAGAATGTTGTAAATGCAAGAATTCTTTATAATCAATTCTTTTTTAAACAAAAGCTTAATCTCCGAACAACTTATGAAACTAATAGTGGAACAGTTGCAAGACAAGATTTTACATTTGTACAAGTTGAACCTGGTCAAGGTCAGTTTACATGGATAGATTACAACAATGATGGCGTACAAGATTTAAATGAGTTTGAATTAGCTCAATTTCAGGATCAGGCAGAATATGTAAGGATTCTATTACCAAATCAGGTTTTTGTTGGCGTCAATCAAAATCGTTTTTCTGAGCAACTCATTTTAAATTTATCGTCATGGCAAAATGAATCCGGCTTAAAAAAAGTGCTTTCTCATTTTTATAACCAAAGTACGTACAACATCGACAGGCGAATTGAAAGGAGTGGCAATGGAATTCAAATTAATCCATTTAGCTCAGGAGGTTCTGAAGAATTAGCTCTGGTCTCTAATTTCAGGAACACGCTTTTTTTAAATAGAGGAAAACAAAATTTCACTAACACTTATACTTACATATCAAATACCAACAAAAATTTACTGAGTACGGGCTTGCAAGAAAATCGATTACAGTCTCATCAATGGGATTTTTTACATAAAATCAAGGAAAGTTGGTTGATTAACACCAATGCGACTTATTCTGAGAATCAAAGCGAATCTGAAAACTTCAATAACAGAAATTTTAAATTGGTTTCTAATGAAGCAAGTTTGAAAGTGTCTTATTTATTTTCTACACAGAATCGTTTAGATGCTTTTGTAGAATATAAATCGCAGGAAAACTCAACTGGTGTGGAGACTTTAACTCAACAATCACTCGGCACTTCTTTTACGCTTATCAATGGGAGTAAATATAACATCAATGGGGAAGCAAGGTATATCAGAAACGATTTTGAAGGTAATAGTTTTTCTCCTGTAGCCTTTCAAATGCTGGAAGGTCTTCAACCAGATAATAATTTTACCTGGACCTTATTTCTACAGAGAAAAATTACTTCCTTCTTAGATCTGAATCTTAATTATTCGGGGCGAAAATCACCCGGAACAAGAACTATCCACACGGGAAGTGTGCAGCTAAGAGCTTATTTTTAAAGTCATTCCAGGTTTGAGAGAATCGTTTTTAAGATTATTCAAAGACTTTATATCGCTAATGGTTACACCTTCAAATTTTTTAGATATGCTCCATAAAGAATCGCCAGGTTTAACGACATATGTTTTTGTGGCTTTCTTTAGTTGTTTTGTTTTTGAAGTTTTAGCTACCGATTTCTCCTTCGCAGATCTTTTGACAGGACTTTGAGTGTAATTCGCTTTTCTTGGAAAGATAGTCAACCGATTACCAACATTGATTCTGGACGTCCTTAACCCATTCCAACGTTTTAGCTCACTTACTCGTACGCCGTAACGATCTGCTATTTTACCCAGGACATCGCCTCTCCTAACCCTGTAACGTATTTTATCACTTACCTTGTAATAATCTGGTAATTTTTCTTTAGACTTTTCAATTTCTTTTACAGCAAAATCATAAATTTTATCTTCATTTGAGACGTACAAACCTAAGGCTTTAAATGGGAGTCTTAGGGTGTAGTTTTTATCTGACTCAAAAGGAATAATATCAAGTTTATAACTCGGATTTAAAAACCTTAGAAACTCTAGATCTGTATTAGTGATTCTTGCAATTTGTTCGAGCTTTATCAAATTTTTTGTCTGTATAGTATCTGTTCCCACATAGGGGACAGCTGGCAACTCTGGTTGATATTTATGCTTGTCTGCATATTCAAATAAATACATCATAGCAAAAAATGAGGGCACATATCCCGCAGTCTCACGAGGTAAATAAGGTCTTAAAGCCCAATAGTTTTTTTGTCCACCACTTCGCCTAATAGCCTTATTAACATTGCCCGGACCAGAATTATAAGCTGCAAGCGCAAGATTCCAGTCCTCAAATATATTGTAAAGATGTTTTAAATACTTTGCCGCCGCCTCTGTTGATCTTACTGGATCCATACGTTCGTCTACATAGCTGCTTACATCTAAATCGTACATTTTGCCCGTACTGTACATGAATTGCCATAAGCCCGTAGCGCCAACCCAGGATTTTGCTCTAGGATTAAGGGCAGACTCCACCAGAGCTAAATATTTTATTTCTAAAGGAATATCGTACTTGTCAAAAATGCTCTCAAACATTGGAAAATAATACTTACTCAGGCTCATGAGACGTTCAGTATTTTTCTTTTCGCTTTTGAGATAATAATTAATGACGTTTTCTAAATCTCTGTGATACCCAATGTTAAGAGGAGATTTTGAATTAAGTTCTTTCAGTCTTTGTTTTAAAACTTCGGTATCTAATGTTCTATCAACTTTCTCGAAGTACGTGGCGTTGGCATAGATTTCTTGTTGATGGTCAAAAAGACTTAAATCAGAAAACAGATTTTGCCATTTTTCATCTATCACCATCGAATGTTTAAAGTCTTCAAAATACCATACAATGGTATCTAAAGCCATTTCATTGATAATGACTTTATCTATTTTTGAATTAGTAAGTTGCACCGTCTTATTATGCTGAGCAAAATTATATTGAATTGAAATAAGGGATATCAATAGTAGAAAAAATCTGATTTTCATATAATCTTTATAGTTTAAAAACATGACTAAACAAAGGTAGAAATTAAAATATCTGAAGGTTAGTAATCTATCAAAAATTAGAACATAATTAGCGTTACTTTTTTTTGTTGAATCAAAAAACCCCTGACAGAAGCCAGGGGTCGCACTAAAATATACTAAGGCAAAGACTATCTGAAACGGTCAGCTGATTTTACAAGCTCGTCATCCCTTTTTATGGCCTTCTGAGCCAAAACAATAAATACGATAGAAATGACGGGAATTCCAAGCCAAATACCCTTCTCAGAAAAATTAATTTCTCCGGGTAATATTAGCAACCAATATATCAAAAAGCCTAAGGCAACAAAGTTCAAAATAAAATTAAAAAGACCGAGTTTCATTTGAAAGCCTCTCTTTTTAAAACTTAAAATTGCCCAAATAGTAAGTAAACAAATAAGGACAAAGTAAATATGATATTCAAAATCAAATAAAGCCAATACATCGGCTTGATTTTCCAAAACATTAGCAACGAAAATAGCAGAAATTGCATTTATTAAAGTTACTAAAAAAAGATATATGCTTTGAATACGTTGAATCATTCTTTTTCCAATTTCGCTGCAAAAATAGAGTAATATTTTAGAAATAGTCTATCGAAAATAAAATAAAGTTGTATAATTGTACTCCGAAGCTGATAGTAGCTTTACAATCAACAGAATATCTTAAGTTTTAATTCTTCCCAAGATAGTATCGAATTATACATACAACCTTTAACTAATACTTTTTACATAAATGTTTGAAATCGTAGATTTAAAGTCAAAAAAACTGACTGAATTACAAGAAATTTCCAAAGAGTTATCCATACCAAAGTTCAGAGGCTTAAAAAAGTTAGACCTTGTTTACAGAATTTTAGATTTTCAGGCTTCAAATCCTGAGGATGTCAAATCTTATCTAAACAAGGACCAAAATGGGTCCAAACAAGAACAGAAAGATCGACAAGACAACTCTAAAACTAAAAAAGACACTGCAGAAAAGAAAAGGCCGGCGAAAAAAACCAACGATTCTCAAAAAAAGACGCAGGACAAGAGCCAAACTAGAAAGCCAAGGAAAACTAAAAGTGAACCTAAAACCGAGGCAAAAAGTAAAAACTCATCGCCTAAGGATAAAAGCGTTAAATCTCAAGAAAAAAATAACTCGCAAAAGTCTAACCCAAAACGCCAGGATAACAGGAGTAATCAAAAACACAAAAATCAAAATAATCATTCTAAGAGCAATAATCAGAACGATAGTAAGAACGACAAGAATGATGATAAAAACAAATATAGACATCCAAATTATGAATTTGATGCTTTAATCCAGTCTGAAGGTGTTTTAGACATTATGCAGGATGGATATGGGTTTTTAAGATCCTCAGATTACAATTATTTATCATCTCCAGATGACATCTATCTATCTCAGTCTCAAATCAAGCTATTTGGATTAAAAACAGGTGATACGGTTTTAGGAGAAATAAGACCTCCTAAAGAAGGCGAAAAATATTTCCCATTGATCAAAATTGTTAAAATAAATGGTATTGATCCAAAAGTGGTTAGAGATCGTGTTTCTTTTGAACATTTGACACCACTTTTCCCTCAGGAAAAATTTAATATTTCCGGAAGAGACAGCAGTATTTCTACCAGAGTTATAGACCTCTTCTCTCCTATTGGAAAAGGACAACGTGGTATGATTGTCTCGCAGCCAAAAACTGGTAAAACCATGTTGCTAAAGGATGTAGCCAATGCAATTGCCGCTAATCATCCGGAAGTGTATCAAATTGTCCTTTTGATCGATGAACGCCCAGAAGAAGTTACGGACATGCAACGCCATGTAAAAGGTGAGGTAGTCGCTTCAACGTTTGATAAAGAGGCTCACGAACACGTCCGTGTTGCAAATATCGTGATAGAAAAAGCTAAAAGATTGGTAGAATGTGGTCATGATGTTGTGATTTTACTAGACTCTATTACACGTTTAGCGAGAGCTTACAATACTGTACAACCAGCAAGCGGTAAAGTCTTAAGTGGTGGTGTTGATGCTAATGCACTGCACAAACCTAAACGATTCTTTGGTGCTGCCAGAAATATTGAAAATGGAGGTTCATTGTCTATCATAGCCACTGCGCTGATTGATACAGGTTCAAAAATGGACGAAGTTATATTTGAAGAATTTAAGGGAACTGGAAATATGGAATTATTACTAGATAGAAAAATTGCTAATAGAAGAATATTCCCTGCAATTGATCTTAATTCTTCAAGCACGCGAAGAGACGATATGCTTCACGATGAGACGACGCTTCAGAAAATGTGGGTCTTAAGAAAATATCTAAACGACATGAATCCAGTCGAGGCTATGGAATTCATTCATGACAGAATAAAAACCACAAAAAGTAATGAAGAGTTTTTGATTTCTATGAATAATTAAAACAAAAGCCTCCTAATCAACAAAGGGGGCTTTTTTATAAATATACTTTTTCATAATATCTCCAACAACAAATCCCAACACTCACAGAGATGTTAAAGGAATGTTTTGTACCAAATTGAGGGATTTCAATCACTGTATTACTCTGGTTAACAACCTCTTGCTGAACTCCTTTAACCTCATGACCAAAGACCATCGCATAAGTTTCTTCTGCATAAAAATCAAAATCTTGGAGCTTCGTACTTTTTTCGGCTTGCTCTATGCTTAAAATTTTCACATCTTCTTTTTGAAGCTTTTGGATAACTTCAATTGTATTTTCAGCATGTTCCCATTCAACGCTATCTGTTGCACCAAGGGCAGTTTTTTGAATGTCTCGATGTGGTGGTTTTGCAGTTATACCACACAGAAATATCTTTTTTATTCTAAATGCATCAGCTGTTCTAAATACAGATCCGATATTATTCAAACTTCGAATATTATCTAATATTAAAATGAGGCTTGATTTTTCTACAGATTTATATTCTTCAACAGATAAGCGGTTTAATTCTTCATTTTTAAGCTTTCGCATAAACTGGTTTTAATAATTAACAAAAATAGGAATATATCATTTGAAAGCAGAAACTAAAGTATTTGAAAATTGTCATATTAGGACATTATATTTAAATTAGCCAAAGACAGAAAATTATTTCAACTTGGCTAAAAAAAAATCTACCGTTACACCATTAATGAAGCAATACAATGCCATCAAACATAAGCATCCAGATGCTCTATTACTATTTCGAGTAGGTGATTTTTATGAGACTTTTGGTGAGGATGCGGTAAAAACTGCACAGATTCTCAATATTGTGCTCACTAACAGAAATAATGGAAGCGAACGTACAGAATTGGCAGGATTTCCGCACCATTCCTTAAACACTTATTTACCTAAATTGGTTAAAGCGGGGCAAAGGGTTGCGATATGTGATCAACTTGAAGACCCAAAGGCTACAAAAAAAATTGTAAAAAGAGGTGTTACAGAGTTAGTAACACCTGGAGTGGCTTTAAACGATGAAGTTTTACAAAGTAGATCCAATAATTTTTTGTGTGCCTTACATTTTGCAAAAAATAATATTGGAATTGCCTTTTTGGATATTTCAACTGGTGAATTTTTAACTACTGAAGGTTCAAAAGATTATATTGATAAGTTGTTACAGAATTTTTCACCCAGTGAGGTTTTGGTTTCCAAATCTCATAAAATTACAGTCAAAGAAACATTTCAACAAGATTTACATTTGTTTCATTTAGAAAATTGGCTTTTTAAAATTGATTATGCGCAAGAGACCTTAAATGCTCATTTTGAAACCAGTTCTCTTAAAGGTTTCGGTATAGAACATTTAGAATCCGGGATCATTGCTGCAGGTGCTGTGATGTATTATTTGTCAGAAACGCGACACGAAAAGCTACAGCACATTAATACAATTTCACGGATTAGTGAAGACGCTTATGTTTGGATGGATAGATTTACCATCAGAAATCTAGAGTTATATCATGGCAATGCTCAGCAATCAGTGACCCTGTTAGATGTGATCGATAAGACCATTTCGCCCATGGGAAGCAGACTATTAAAGCGCTGGTTGTCTTTGCCTCTCAAACAAAAGGATAAAATTGAAGAACGTTTGGAAGCGGTAGATTTTCTAAATTCACATCATGCTGTTCTGGAAAAGATTCAATCGCAGTTAAAAAAAGTAAGTGATTTAGAACGTATAATTTCAAAAATTGCAACTCAAAAAGTTAATCCAAGAGAGTTGCTACAATTAAAAGACTCATTAGAGGCCATAATTCCTATAAAAAATAAACTATCTCAGCAAGATAATGAAGCTTTAAAAGTTATTGCAGACAATATTCACACCTGCGACTTGTTGAGAGACAAAATAAGTGCCTGTATACAAGAAGAAGCACCAATTTTACTCAATAAAGGCAATGTAATTGCTAAAGGTTTTAATAAAGAATTAGATGAATTGCGACAACTGGCCTTTTCGGGTAAAGACTACCTGGATGAAATGCTGGAAAGAGAAATGGAACGGACAGGTATTTCAAAATTAAAAATTGGCAGTAACAATGTGTTTGGGTATTATCTGGAAGTTCGTCATTCCAACAAAGACAAAGTGCCAGAAGATTGGATAAGAAAACAAACCTTAGTGAATGCTGAACGTTACATTACTGAAGAACTTAAGACATACGAAGCAAAAATCTTAAGCGCAGAAGAAAAGATAAGTGTGCTTGAGGCTGAAATTTATAATAACCTGGTCGTTTGGTGCCAAGATTACATTAAACCCGTTCAACAGAATGCGAGTTTAGTAGCTAAGCTTGACGTTTTATGTGGTTTTGCTCAATTAGCTCTAGAAGATCAATACGTGAAACCTTTAATTAATGAAGAATTCAGCTTAGATATCAAGGGTGGTCGCCATCCTGTTATTGAAAAGCAATTGCCCGAAGGTGAGGCGTATATCGCCAATGATGTTTATCTAGATCGCGAAGAGCAGCAAATCATTATGATTACAGGTCCAAATATGAGTGGTAAATCAGCATTATTGAGACAAACTGCTATCATCGTTTTGTTAGGCCAAATGGGTTGTTTTGTCCCGGCAGACTCGGCAGAGATTGGGATTGTTGATAAAATTTTTACAAGGGTTGGCGCAAATGATAACATTTCGATGGGCGAATCTACTTTTATGGTGGAAATGAATGAAACTGCCAGTATCCTGAATAACATTTCTGAAAGAAGCCTTGTCTTACTCGATGAAATTGGACGAGGAACCAGCACTTATGACGGTGTTTCAATTGCCTGGGCTATTACAGAATATTTGCATGAACATCCCTCAAAAGCCAAGAGCTTATTTGCAACGCACTATCACGAATTGAATGAAATGACCCATACTTTTGAAAGGATAAAGAACTACAATGTTTCAGTTAAAGAATATGACAACAAAATTCTGTTTTTGAGATCTCTAAAACCAGGCGGAAGTGCTCACAGTTTTGGAATCCATGTGGCTAAAATGGCTGGAATGCCCCAACACGTCATTCACAAAGCTGAAAAAATATTAAAAAAACTTGAGGAATCCAGGGCAACCGAAGATCGTACAGATAGATTGAAAGAAGCAGCAAAAGAAGACACTCAGTTGAGCTTTTTCCAACTGGATGATCCAATTCTAGAAGATATTAAGGAAGAAATATTGAATTTGGATATCAATACACTTACTCCAGTCGAAGCTTTAATGAAGCTGAATGAAATCAAAAGAATTCTGGGCGATAAAAATTGAAAGTATCAATTTTTTGTAAAATTATAAATACTCATACATACCTCAATATTCGATAAAAATTATGAGCCAAATAAAATTTAAGTTTTTACTTTGGCAAATAAATAAAAAGCTTAAATTTGCATCCGCAATTTTATTTGCACAATGCGAAAGTAGCTCAGGGGTAGAGCATCACCTTGCCAAGGTGAGGGTCGCGGGTTCAAATCCCGTCTTTCGCTCAATAAGTACAATAATTTATTTAACTCTTTTACGCTCGGATGGTGGAATTGGTAGACACGTTGGACTTAAAATCCAATGACCATTGCGGTCGTGCGGGTTCAAGTCCCGCTCCGAGTACCAAAAGCCTTGATATTGTGTCAAGGCTTTTTTGTTTGTGCAAATTCTAAACATGACTTTTTATTCAGAAATCAAACCAATAATTACCCCAAACAGAATTGTCTCTTTAGTCCCAAGTCAAACTGAACTCCTTTTTGATTTAGGTTTAGAGCAATGTATAATTGGAGTAACTAAATTTTGTGTTCATCCAAGCCATTTGAGAAAAGAAAAAAAAGTCGTTGGCGGAACTAAACAAGTACATTTTGATAAAATAAAAGCATTAAAGCCTGATATCATTCTCTGTAACCATGAGGAAAATACAAAAGAAATGGTTGAAGAATTATCAAAAATAGCACCTGTTCATATTTCTGATATTCAATGCTTAAAAGACAATAATCAATTGATTTCCGACTATGGCAAAATCTTTAATAAAGAGGATAAATCAAAAAAAATTGTAGATGCCATTCTTCATGAAAAGGATTTATATGAAAAATATATTCTAAACAAACCTCCTAAAAAAGTGGGGTATTTAATTTGGAGCAATCCCTGGATGGCCGTTGGCAGGGACACCTTTATCAATCATATGCTTGAACTAAATAATTTTAAAAATGTTTTTGCAAATCAGACCCGTTATCCAGAAATTGATATTAATAACCTACCAGATTTAGATTTGCTTTTATTATCATCTGAACCTTATCCCTTTAAAGACAAACATATAGAAGAAATACCTCTGCCGAAAGAAAAAATTATGTTTGTGAATGGTGAATATTTCAGCTGGTACGGCTCTAGAATAAAAGATTCATTTGATTACTTTAAATCAATAATTTAAAATTAGCTTTTTTATAAAATGTTTACAAAAAAAATATTAGATGCCTTTATTTGATTGACTTATATTATTTTAGCCATCGTGTTACACTTCACAACATATCCAAAACAAGAAAACTCGCCATGGGTCACCTTTGTTCATGGTGCTGGTGGCAGCTCATCTATTTGGTTTAAACAAATAAGAGATTTCAGAAAAAATTTCAACGTTTTATTATTGGATTTAAGAGGACACGGCAATTCTAAGCCAAAATTTAAAGACAGCTTTAAAACGGACTACACTTTTGATAGCATTTCCCTTGATATCATAGAAGTCTTAGACCATTTAAAAATTGAAAAATCTCATTTTATAGGTATCTCTCTTGGTACAATTCTGATCAGGAATATAGTGGAAAAATACCCAAGCCGAGTTGATAAAGTCATTCTTGGCGGAGCCATTATGAAGATGAACGTGCGTTCCAGGTTTCTTATGAAAGTTGGCATTGCCTTTAAATCTGTTGTGCCTTATATGTTACTTTACAAGCTTTTTGCCTTTATAATTATGCCAAGAAAAAATCACAAGGCATCAAGATTATTGTTTGTAAACGAAGCTAAAAAGTTATATCAAAAAGAATTCATCAGATGGTTCAAATTAGCATCTGAAATCAATCCACTTTTGAAATTTTTTAGAGAAAAAGATACACATATTCCTTCTCTTTATGTGATGGGAGAACAAGACCATCTTTTCTTACCAAGCATCAAAAAAATTACAGATCAACAGAAAAATGCTTTATTACATGTGATCAAAAATTGCGGCCATGTGGTAAATGTTGAGCAGCCCAATGTTTTCAATCAGGAAAGTATTGCTTTTCTGAAATCTTAAAGCATTAAAACGACCTTAAGGCCTAATCACTTTCATAAATATAATTCTATATTTGAGCTCAAAATTACAATATGGAAATTGGTATCGTGGGCGCAGGAACAATGGGAGCTGGTATTGCCCAGGTGGCTTGTAAAAGTAATTGCGAGATTTTACTATATGATACAAACCCCGAATCACTGCAGCTTGCCAAAGAGAATACTGAAAAAAACCTGAGACGATTCTTCAAAAGAGACAAAAAAACAGAAGAAGAATTTGAATCTCTTTTTTCAAAAATAACTTATACTGAAAATCTTGAAGATTTTAAAAATGCAGAATTTTGTATTGAAGCCATTGTTGAAAATTTAGAAGTTAAGCAATCTGTTTTTAAAACCTTAGAAAAGATTGTTTCTAAGAACACAGTTCTGGCTTCCAATACCTCATCACTATCAATCGCTTCTATCGCCTCATCCTTAGAACATCCTGAGCGATGTTTAGGGGTTCATTTTTTCAATCCGGCTATTCTAATGCCTTTAGTAGAGATTATTCCCGCTGTACAAACCAGCAAATCGGTTTTTGAGAACGTCTTTAAAATGATCTCAAATTGGGGGAAAATAACAGTTGAAGCTAAAGACACCCCTGGATTTATAGTAAATCGCGTAGCCAGACCATTTTATGGCGAAGCTCTAAGAATATTGGAAGAAGGTATTGCAGATGTTCCAACCATAGACTGGTCAATGACAAAGTTGGGTAAGTTTAGGATGGGACCTTTTCAACTCATGGATTTTATAGGAAATGATGTTAATTATACAGTTACCGAAACCGTATTTAAATCTTTCTATTACGACTCGCGCTACAAACCTTCTTTTACCCAAAAAAGATTATCAGAAGCTGGGTATTTAGGAAAGAAATCTGGTAAAGGATTTTATGACTACGAAAAAAGTGAGAACAATCCGAAACCAAATAAAGATGAAGTTTTAGGCTTTCATATATTGAATAGAATTCTGGTGATGCTCATCAATGAAGCTGCAGATGCACTTTATTTAAATATTGCTACAGCAAAAGATATTGATCTGGCGATGACTAAAGGAGTAAATTATCCTAAAGGATTATTAGCCTGGGCAAATGAGAGAGGCTTAAATTGGTGTGAACAGCGCATGGACGAATTATTCAATACTTATAGAGAGGAAAGGTACAGATGTAGCCCAATCATAAGAAAATTAAATGAAGAAGGAAAGCAATTCATAATTCAGCATTAAGTTAACATATGATATTAACTGATACACATACACATTTATACAGCGAAGCTTTTATTGAGGATAGAAATAAGGTGATTCGAAGAGCTTTGGATGAAAAAATACAACGTTTTTTTATACCTGCCATTGATTCTCAGACTACACAAGCCATGTACGACTTAGAAAAAGCCTATCCCAGCAACATATTTCTTATGATGGGTTTACACCCTACTTCTGTAAAACCAGAAAATCACACACAAGAGCTAGAACACGTAAAGTCAGAATTAGACAGACGAAAATTTTACGGAGTAGGAGAGATTGGAATAGACTTGTATTGGGATAAAAGCACTTTAAGAATTCAACAGGAAGCATTTCACAAGCAAATTGAATGGGCAAAACAACTCGATTTGCCAATCGTTATACATTGCCGAGAAGCCTTCGATGAAATTTTTGAAGTTTTAGAGGAACATAAAGGAGATGATCTATATGGGATTTTTCACTGTTTTACCGGAAGTTTGGATCAGGCAAAACACATTCTAGGCTATGGCAACTTTAAGTTAGGTATTGGTGGAGTGGTAACCTTTAAAAATTCCGGTTTAGATAAAGTGGTCTCGCAGCTTCAATTAAAAGATTTAGTTCTAGAGACGGATTCACCTTATCTAGCTCCGGCTCCTTTTCGCGGTAAGCGCAATGAAAGTGCATACGTAGCCAAGGTCGCCGATAAAGTAGCTGAGCTCTTTCAAACTAGCAGAGCAGAAGTCGATAAAATCACCGGGCAGAATGCCCTCCAAATCTTTCAGTTAGATGAGTGATGCCTCTAAAGTGCTTATTATCTACACCGGCGGTACTATCGGTATGGTGGAAGATCCAGAAACAGGATTGCTCATGTCAAAAAGCAAAGGAACGGGAATTTTTCTCAATACCACAGCTCGTGATATGTTTGGACAGTCAATGTCGCAAGGAGATGGCATGATCGAACCTCTCTTGAAGCATTGTACGACTCTTCCTCTTGAAGAAATTCAAACGCTTATGAAAGGGGAGAATCCTCGAGATGCAAAAATACGAATGGCCTATGAAATCGTAAAGATATTTCATGGAGAAGAGAAGGCCGAAGAAGAAAAAAAATATTTTATAGAAACGTTTTCCAAAAAGCATATTGACGTCCAAGCTCTTGAGGTCATTGAAATGCAAGAGGGAGAATTATTGATGGATATACTTATTCGAGAACATCTTGCTGAAAGTAAAAGTGATGCGCGTCGAAAGATAGAACAAGGCGGTGTCTCAGTAGGAGAAGAAAAAATTATCAATCCACAGTTTGTACTCGATCATGGGGCAAATGGAAAAGTTCTGAGAGTAGGAAAGAAGTGGTTTCGAAAATTGAAAATATAAAAAAACAGACCACCCCCTCCCCGTGCGTTGTTACGCATGGCGAGGGTGGCGGTCGTGTGGGTGGTGTGTGTGCTAATAAATTGCTTCCACACTCCACCGCACAGGTATCTCCGCCCCGTCTTTCTTCAAGACGGGAGGGAGACTCTCTTTGGTCGAGATTTCATCGACCCAGGCTCCCTGATGGATTCTTTCGAGAAGCCCTGGGTCTCTTTTTTCCCAGAATACCTCCTTTCCTCTCCTGAGGATTTCCTTTTCCTTCAGAAACAACATCCCTGGTCGGAGGCTCTCGGTTCTTATGGTCATCTTGACCTTAAGAACGGGTTCCTTCACGAATTCGTCTTGATAGAAGACAACCCATGAATACCCTACACTTACGCTGTGGAAGGTTCTCACCTCCCAGGCTGTGACCTCGAGCCCATCTCGAGGGATGAGGAGGAGTTCGCCTCTGGCAAAATCCTCCATTTGCACCACTTTGAGGTACCGGGACGTATACCGGTATCCCTCGATCAAGACTGTCTTGGTCTTGATGTCCCTGAGGGACCATGTGGTCCAAATTATTGAGAAAAATACTTCTCCCCCATATATCCACCATACCCACTCTGGGATCGGCGTGGGGAGTACCCCCTTCTTGGAGAGGGTCAGGAGGATGGGTATACTCATGCCCATTAAGAGGGACATAAAGAAGGCAATGAATGCCGCCTCCCCCCCACTATTATTTTCCCATGTGCAGATATTGTTTTTATAGAGGACTTGGATGTAGACACTGCCCCCAAAAATAACCAATATCATCCACCAGGGCATCAGCCCGTCGTGAATGGGGATTATCGCCAAGGCGGAAAAAATTGCCGTGGGGACTGCAATTTCTATTGCGACGCGTGTGTCTTTGTTCATCTCTTTCTCCGAGGTGAAGGCGCGAGAGTGCGCCAGGTTGTGAAAGGGCATTCCATAGCAGGATCGCTAAGGAACTTTCTTTTATAGCATATTTTATATGTATTGTCAATGTTCCATTTTTGATATTTTTTTGCTACGATAGAAAATATGAAATCACTTAATACTATTTTGGAACAAACGCGAGAAGTGTTTTTGCATGCTCAAGATGCAGAAACGCTTGAGAAAGCCCGAGTCGCTCATCTCGGAAGGAAATCAGAACTCACCGAACTTCTTCGCTCTCTCAAAGACATGACTCCAGAAGAAAAACGTGAGATAGGTCCTCAGATTCAACACGTCAAACATGAACTTGAAGTGCTCTTTGAGCATCAGAAACAAGCACTTAAAGAGAAAGCTTATGATTGGGAGAAAGAGCGTGTCGATGTTACTTTGCCAGGAAAGAGACAAAACATTGGACATCTTCATCCTATTACGCAGGTTATTCGTGAAATAGAAGATATTTTTATCTCGCTTGGTTTTGACGTTGCTGATGGACCGGAAATCGATACGGAGTTTTATACTTTTGATGCACTTAATTTTCCAAAAAATCATCCAGCTCGTGACATGCAAGATGCTTATTGGCTTAATGAGAAGAACGAAGATGGCGATCCGATTTTACCGAGAACACACACCTCCTCAGCTCAGGTTCGCTATATGGAGCAAAACATCCCTCCATTTCGTATTGTTATTCCTGGAAAAATTTTTCGACATGAGCCAACAGATGCTTCTCATGAGCACACATTTCATCAATTTGAGGCATTGGTGGTGGGGAAGGATGTTCATGTAGGAAATTTTAAGTATATCGCTGAAGAGTTTTTTAGCACTTACTTTGATAAAGAAATAAATATTCGATTGCGACCGAGCTTTTTCCCTTTTACGGAACCAAGTTTTGAGTTTGATATTAGTTGTACGGTATGTCTTGGAAAAGGGTGTAGTGTTTGTAAAAAAACGGGATGGATCGAAGTTGGAGGTGCTGGTATGGTGAATCAAAATGTTTTTGTTTCAGCGGGTTATGAAAGAAATACCTATCAGGGTTTTGCTTGGGGCTTTGGAATAGAACGACTTGCTATGATGAAATATAAAATTGATGACATACGATTGTTCCACTCCGGAGATCTTCGATTTATACGACAGTTTTAACTTCACAATACGTATATGAAATATTCTGTAGCATGGCTTAATGAATTGGCCGGGACGCATCTTTCGGGAGAAGAAATGGCAGAGCTTTTCACGAAGCATAGTTTCGAGGTAGATGGATTAGAACAAGGAAGGGTCATTCCAGAAGGAGTTGTTGTAGGAAAAATTCTTGAGGTAATGTCACATCCTGATGCGGATAATCTTCAAATAGCACGTGTAACCATTGATCCAGAAGAAAAAGAAATTCTGGAAATCGTTTGTGGTGCGAAAAATATTGCTGTTGGAGATTATGTTCCTGTTGCTACTGTGGGAACAAAGCTCGCAAAAGATTTTGTTATCAAGAAAGCAAAAATTCGAGGAGTAGAGTCTTTTGGCATGCTTTGTGCCGAGGATGAACTTGGATTAGGCGATGATCACTTGGGTATTTTGCAATTGGAAAAAAATATTCCTCTTGGATCTCGAGTCGAGGAGATCATAGGAAAAGACGAGGGGAGTATCGATCTTGATATCTTGGCAAGTCGTGGAACGGATGCCTTGAGTCATAGAGGTATTGCTAGAGAGCTTTGTGCTATCGTGGAAAAAGAATGTAATTTTGCTTCTCCTTCTCGTGAGAAATCTCAAAATGAAGAGTCAAAGAGCATTCAGGTACGCATAGAAAATGAAGAAGTTTGCCATCGGTATACAGGAGTCCTTTTGGAAGGATTGGATAATACAGAACCTTCACCTGATTGGATGGTGGATCGGCTTCGATCGTGTGGACTTAGAAGTGTGAATCTTGCCACGGATATCACCAATTATGTCATGCTTGAAACAGGACAGCCTCTTCACGCCTTTGATGCAGATGTTTCCGGAACGGATATTTATGTTCGACAGGCAAAACCGGGAGAATCTCTGGAACTTCTTGACGGAAAAGAGATTACTCTTGATGAAAAAGACATGGTCATAGCGAATGAATCAGAAATACTTGCGCTTGCGGGTGTTATGGGGGGGGAACTGAGTGGAACGAGTGAAAAGACATCACGAATCTTTCTTGAAGGGGCTTGGTTTGACCCTGTATCTATTCGAAAAACGAGGATTCGTCATAAACTCCAAACAGAAAGTGCTTATCGGTTTGAACGTAATGTAGATGAAAATGGTATTTCTTTGGCAATAGATCGTGCTCTAGAATTATTTCAAGAAAAGGGAAAGGCTTCTGTGCGAGAAGAAAGAGATGTCTATCCTCATCCTTGTACTCCATGGGAGATACAACTTTCTCATCAAGACGTAACCGCTCTTTTGGGAAAAGAGATTTCTCAAGACAAAATACAAGAAATTCTCGAGAGCCTTGACTTCCAAGTGAAGAGAGAAGATGCCTCATTTTTGGTAACGGTTCCTACACAAAGAAAGGATGTGCATTCGTCACAAGATCTTATCGAAGAAATAGGACGTCTTTATGGATATCAAAACATAGAACCCAGAGTACTTACCGCACCACTTCGAGTAACGGAAAAAAGTACCTATCGCCAAGGAAAAAGACGTATAGAGGATATCCTTGTAGGATGTGGGTATGATGAGATCATGACGTATTCTTTTTATGGAGAGAACATGGTAAGCCTTTTTGACCTTGAAAGAGATCGGCAATTTACTCTCATGAATCCTCTCAATCCCGATCAAAAATTTTTTCGATCAAGAATACTCCCTAATATGCTCACCGGAGTGCGAGAAAATCTTAAACAATTCGATGAGGTTCGTGTTTTTGAAATCGGAAATATCTATGAGCGAGGAGAAGACGGATCAGTAAAAGAATATAAACGACTCGGGCTTATTTCTTCAACGACAAAAAGACAAGATTGCCTTTTTTCTCTCAAAGGAACGGTACAGTCTCTTGTGGAGTCTCTTTTTTATGAACCAGCTGAGTTTTCTCCTCTTTATGAAGAAGAAAAAACAGAATGTTTTCATCCAACGCAATCAATGGATATTGTTGTTGATGGTGTTCTTATTGGTTTTATTGGAACACTGCATCCTTTTTTTACACAAGCCTT
>Ga0207419_1001312_pt1 | contig 19069 bp, 14 predicted proteins | sample ElkSloMetagenome_4_FD_184723 | JGI IMG/M metagenome (GOLD analysis project Ga0207419, IMG submission 184723) | Hot spring microbial communities from Elkhorn Slough, Monterey Bay, USA - MD2A (version 2) | ecosystem: Environmental > Aquatic > Marine > Intertidal zone > Estuary: Microbial mat ...
AATGCTATTGTTGAGAATTATATACAGGCACTGAAGCAGGAAATTAAAATGGTGATGCATCACATTGATAAATCCCGGAAAGTTTCTCAAATTCACTATGGTGGCGGAACTCCTAATGCAATAGATGTGAAGTATCTGAAAGAAATTAATGATTTGTTTTCAGAAAATTTCTCTTTTATCGACAAGCCGGAAATCGCTATTGAGTGCAACCCTGCACATTTGGATTACGCATATATTGATGGACTGGTTGAAGCTGGTTTTAACAGGTTTAGTCTGGGCATTCAGGATTTTGATAATGAAGTGCTTAAAACAGTAAACCGCAGCCCTTCTGCCATTGAGGTAACCGAGCTGGTGCAATACATAAAAGAAAAGGATAAAGGCGCATCAGTCAATCTGGATTTTATTTACGGTCTTCCCGGTCAAACCATCGCGAGCTTTGAAAAAACCATAGAAAAAGCGGTCGCCATACGCCCTGACCGGCTGGTGACATTTTCTTATGCCCACGTGCCATGGATGAAAAAGCACCAGCAAATACTTGAAAAGAAAGGACTGCCTGAGTCGGATGAAAAAATGGCCATGTTTCTGCGCTCGGCAAAAGTATTAAAGAAAGCCGGATATATTGCGGTAGGTCTTGATCATTATGTGCTCCCAAATGATGAACTGAACAATGCGCTTCAGAACAACTCCCTGCACCGGAACTTCCAGGGCTATTGCACACGCAGAACCACCGGGCAGGTATATGCTTTTGGGGTTTCCTCTATCAGCCAAATGGAGCAGGGTTATGCACAGAATACTAAAGATATAGATACATACATTAAAAACATTGCAGATGGAATACTTCCAGTGGAGAAAGGATGTGTGATTAAAGCTGAACAGCAGGTTATAAAAGATGCCATTACAGAATTGATGTGTAATTATCGGGTGGATTTCAATCAGTTGGCTGAAAAGCATCAATTATCTGTTCAAAAGGTTTTTGGTATATTGCATTTTAATCCAACAAAACTAGACGAATTTATTGCTGATAAATTGCTTCAACTAGAAAACAATACAATTGAAGTTTCAGAAACCGGAAAGCTTTTTATCCGTAACATAGCGGCTGCACTGGATCCTGCCTATCAGCGACAGGTGAATAAGTATTCAAAATCAGTTTAACATGCAAAGGAAAGAAGCCGAATATACCATCATTGGTGCCGGCCTCACCGGCTTAACCCTTGCGTTTTATTTGGCTAAGAGTGGGGCAAAAGTAATCTTACTGGAAAGAAGCAGCAGGATAGGCGGTGTGATACAAACCCGCAGAGAGCATGATTTTACTTTTGAAACCGGACCCAATACTGGCATAATAGGTTCACCGGAAATTGTTGAGCTGTTTCAGGATCTGGAGCAGAAGATGGAGGTTGAGATTGCCAATCCGGCAGCTAAGGACCGCTGGATAATGAAAAATGGTGAATGGCATTCATTACCTTCAGGTTTGGCCTCAGCCCTGCGAACACCGCTTTTTTCATGGCATGATAAGTTTCGCATACTGGCAGAACCTTTTCGCCGTAAAGGCTCAAACCCGGATGAAACTGTTGCCGACCTGGTGAAAAGAAGATTGGGAAACAGTTACCTTGAATATGCTGTGGACCCGTTTATATCTGGAATATACGCGGGAGATCCCAAACGGCTGGTAACGAGATACGCCTTACCAAAACTTTATACCCTGGAGCAGAAATATGGGAGTTTTATTAAGGGAGGGATAAAAAAAAGCAAAGAGCACAAATCAGAGATTGAGAAAAAGGTTTCCCGGGATGTGTTTTCTGTAAAGGGAGGCCTTAAAAATTTAATTATGGCCCTGGGCAATGCGATGGATCCCTCAAATATTCAGCTCGAAGCCTCAGAAATAACCGTTCGCCCCTTCAATGGACGGTTTCAAGTTTCCTTTCGCAATAACAAAGTTCAAAACGAAATTCTTAGTGATAAAGTAATCAGTACAATTGCCGGGGTAAATATTCCCTCTGTTTTTCAGTTTTTAGGAAACGAGAGACTTATCCATATAAGTAATGTTTCTTACGCAAAGGTAGTGCAGGTAGTGGCTTGCTATAAAAAATGGGAAGGAAAATCACTCAATGCCTTTGGCGGATTAATTCCCGGGAGGGAAAACCGCGACTGCCTTGGCATCTTGTTTCCGGCTTCACTTTTTCCGGAAAGAGCACCAGCAGGCGGAGCAATTCTCTCTGCATTTTTAGGAGGCATTAAAAAGCCAGGTATTATAGAAAAGTCTGATGCAGAAATTACGGCACTTTTTCAAAAAGAAGTAGCTGATTCTCTGAATGCACATAATAAACCGGATTTTACACACATTTTCAGGTATGAACATGCCATACCCCAATACGAAAAGAATACCGGAGACAGGCTCGCCGCAATAGAGGCTGTGCAAAATGAGTTTCCGGGTTTGATTCTGGCCGGAAACATCAGGGATGGAATTGGTATGGCAGACAGGGTAAAACAGGCCAAACAAATAGCCATGCAATTGTTGGATAAAAAGCAGGCTCAGGTATAAAATAAATGTAAATGAAGGGACAGAAAGCAGTACTCCTGGTAAATGTGGGCACACCGGATAATCCCGGGAAGAAAGCAGTAAGAAAATACCTGTTTCAGTTTTTAAATGATAAAAGGGTGATTGATCTTCCCTGGCTGGTGCGTAAGTTTCTTGTGAATGTTATTATTGTCCCTTTTCGTGCTGCCAAATCTACTCAGCTATACAGGCGGTTGTGGACATCCGAAGGCTCTCCGCTGCTTACCTACAGCATAAAACTTGCAAATAAGCTTAATGATTCACTTGGCGATAATTATCGGGTAATCCCTGCCATGCGCTATGGCAATCCTTCATTAACACAAGCATTAAAAAGGCTGGAGAGAGAAAATCCCGCTACAATCATCCTAATGCCTTTATTCCCGCAGTATGCGTCCTCCACTACAGGCTCCATAGTTGAGCATGTTTTTACCAAAATGAAGAAGTGGGAGGTCTTACCTGAATTAAAAATTATTGATCAGTTTTTTCAATCGCCGGCTTTTATCAGGGCTTATGCTGCACAGATTAAAAAATACAATCCGGAGCAATATGATCATATCCTGTTTTCTTATCATGGCCTGCCGCTTAGGCAGATAAATAAAGTACATCCGGCAGTAAATGAAGGTAATTGTTCTTGTGAGGAGGATATGCCTGCACACGGTGTAAGATGTTATAAAGCGGCCTGTTTTTCCACTACCCGTCTGTTAACCAGGGAACTCAATCTTACAAAAGAGAATTTTACTACTGCTTTTCAGTCCCGGTTATCAAAGAATTGGTTAACTCCCTTTTCAGATGAAATAATTGTTGATTTGGCCAAAAAAGGCAAAAAGAAATTACTGGTGGCGGCACCTTCCTTTGTTACTGATTGTTTGGAAACCATTATTGAAATCGGCGAGGATTACAACAAAATTTTTCAGGAAAATGGAGGCGAGCAGCTGACCCTTGTAAGCAGTTTAAACAATTCCGGTGACTGGGTTAAGGGGCTTAAGGAAATTATCAGTAGTTAGGTTCTGCTGAAAAAGTAAGTAAACTGTTAGATGCAACCTGACAAAATGAAAATGTATTGATATACATCGAATAGAAGGCAGGGAAGCAGATTTCAGCTTTCTGGCTCACACTTTCAGTGTTGAAATTAAAAACTTTGGTGTATGTAGTTTCTGCGCGATAACCTCAATTTCTTTCCCGATTATCTGGACAGGCTGTTATACTTGTCAGAAAAATACTCATCCCGATTGTGCTTTTTGTTGGTTTTTATTCAAAAACCTTACAAAAGCTACTTCGGGACTGCGTTTTTTCTAACTTCGCAAGCCTTGAACCTGAACTTTTCTCATCAGAAACATGAGTCTTTGCACAAGCACTATGTAAAATCACCGGTTAATTAATAAAGGTTTGCACTTATAACATTTTTATTAGTTGTAATTTACTGATTTAGTGTCAAAAGCGTGTTTTTCAGTAAGTCCTGCGCAAAAATAAACTTTAAGGGGATTGAATGAAAAAAGGCCTCTGTTTATCAGAGGCCTTGTTATGGAGATATATATTTACTTTTAGTTTATTTATTTCTTCGATGTATCTCCGCCAGATTTAGAAATCGAATCCCGCATATCGGTATCCGCTTCTATATTTCTCATGCGATAGTAATCCATGATGCCTAAATTGCCTTTTTCAAATGCTTCGGCCATGGCCAGTGGAATTTTCACCTCAGCTTCAATCACTTTGGCGCGGGCTTCCTGGGCTTTGGCTTTCATTTCCTGTTCGTGGGCAACAGCCATCGCCCGGCGTTCTTCAGCTTTGGCCTGTGCAATGTTCTTATCGGCATTTGCCTGGTCCATTTGAAGCACGGCACCAATGTTTTTACCAATATCAATATCTGCAATATCAATTGAAAGGATCTCAAATGCTGTTCCTGCATCAAGGCCTTTTTCCAGAACCACCCGGGAAATGGAATCCGGATTTTCCAGTACCAGCTTATGGCTGTCTGAAGATCCAATTGAAGATACAATACCTTCACCTACACGGGCAAGCACAGTCTCTTCGCCTGCACCCCCTACCAACTGGCGAATATTGGCACGTACAGTTACCCTTGCCTTGGCGATAAGCTGAATACCATCTTTGGCTACAGCGGTAACAGGTGGAGTGTCGATTACTTTGGGGTTTACCGACATCTGAACCGCTTCAAAAACGTCTCTCCCGGCAAGGTCAATGGCAGTTGCCATATTGAAGGGCAGGTCTATGTTTGCTTTAGAAGCCGACACCAGGGCATGGACCACTTGTTCCACACGTCCCCCGGCAAGGTAATGAGCTTCAAGATTATTCCTGTTTAGTTCAATTCCTGCTTTTGTTCCTTCAATCATTGCACGCACAATAACAGATGGTGGAACTTTCCTCCAGCGCATCAGAATGAGTTGAAGCAAAGAAATGCGTACACCGGAAACAAGGGCTGAAAACCATAATCCCAGGGGTACAAAATAAAGGATAATCCAAAGGCCTATAATAGAGGCCACAATTATTACAATGTATACACCAAGTTCTGCCATTTTTATTAAATTTTAGGTTTTACGATTATTCTTGAATGATTAATTTTTGTTACCACTACTTCTGTTCCTTCATTAATAAAGTCGCCGTTTGACCGGCCTTCAATAATAAGTCCATTCACTCGGACATTCCCGGCAGGATTCAGGCGGGTGATGGCTTTTCCGGTGTCTCCGGGCTTTACCTGTTGTTCCGTAAGGTCGTCGTTTGATACCCCGGTGATATTGTCACTAAGCATAAATTTTTCCCATGTGCTTGCACGTACGCTTAGGTATATGGTCAGAACCACTGCTCCAAAAGTTCCCATCAACATGTAGTGGCCGTCAGGAGTGCCATGCGTGGTATAGGTTATGATAATGCCGCCCGCTATTAAAATGGCGCCGGCAATTCCGGCAACAGTAATTCCTGGTACCAGCAAAAATTCAATTACCATTAGGAATAGCCCCAGTACGATTACCAGAATAATTGCTAGAATTGACATTTATTTTAATCTATAGTTGCATTTAATCCCCTGTCAATAAGCTCTTTGCGCATGGATTTAAGTTTGTTTCTTGTTCCTTTTTTTACATCGCATTTCCCCTTGTAATGGGTAATGTAAGCACATTGTTCAGCTTGTTCAAATTTATGGTCGCATATCTCAATCAGCGTTTCAATAACAAAATCAAAGGTATTTACCTCATCGTTATGGAGAATAAGAAAAGAAGGTGTGATGCTTTCGGTAGCACTTCCCTCCTTTAGCAGGGGATCCTTAACTGGATTTTTTTGTGACTTCATGCTGCACATTCTTAATATTTTACTTTTTTAATGGTACAAGTCAAAAGTAAGAAAATTTCTCAACCCATACTTTATAATATTTCAATAAACTTGTTAAATTTTTCCCAAGCACATGATTTTTCGACAAAATATTACCAGATCATGGTCTCCAGATGATCTCTGCGAGAGGTTTATTCGCATTGAGGTTGATTTTAATTTAAATTGACCGATATAATTCAAATAAATAAGAAATTATAACCATTTCACCACACTTTGTTTGTGAAACACGATAACTTTTGTAAAGCGTGGGTTATTTTAAGGTTTTTGATAAGATATTTTAGTTTCTCCTGGGGCGGTTTTCCCGATTATCCCTTATTCCAGGGTTTTGGCTCTGTTGCTTGAAATTTTTTGTCCATTATAATAGGCTACAACAAAAGCATCCTTGTATCCTTCATTTTGGACCTGGTGCAGGGCTTTCTGAGCTTTCTCGTATGTACTGAATAAACCAGCATAATATTTTATAATGCTTCGTTCTTTTATTTTTTCAGTAGAGATTGGAGAAATCCCCCCAAAAGCATCATAAGACTTTTTCTGGCTAAAAGCACCTAACTGTATGCGGTAACATACCCCTTGCGGAAAAGCAATATTGGAAATAAACGGATTTGTATTACTGTAAGGAGAGATTCTGTAGATAGCAAAGGCATCTATAGCCTGGCTTGTCACAGTTATTTCTTTCTGCTGAACTTTGGGCGCAGAGATGAATTGATTCCGAACCTTATTAGTGATGGGAGGTGGTGATTGTTTTCTTTGTTTTTCCTCCATCGCTCTTACCTCGGTATACTTTACATCGGCAAGTTCTTGTATTCTCTTACCCTCTTGTTCATTTTGAGTTATTTCCCTTGCCAGGCGGTAACGCGTTTCTTTGTCCTGAATTTTTGCAGCTGTATGTCTCATTTCTCGGGCCACCCTAATAAATGAGTCCGCTCGAAGTTGCAATTTCAAAGCTTCATTGAGCAAACGGTCATAATCAGCATCTTCAACAAACCGTGTGCTATTTCGGTCGGGAATTTCTTCTTTTTTAGCTGAAGAGAAAACAGGAGAGCCAAAAATGGTCCCGGCGGGAAGATATTTTTTGGTAATGGATGCCTGCCTCCGTAGTTCCTTTGCTTCCGCATATTCTTCCGGAAGTTTGTTTGTTTCCGGTATATTCAGTTGATATAGCATTATTTCGTCACCTGATGTTTCCCGATCCGAGGCCAAAAGCAGGTATGGGCTTTTATCAGAGGGAATTAAAAAATATTCATTGGCAGGGCTGTTTAAGGGGAAATCCTTGTTTTCAACTTCTGACCAGTTATCAGGTTCGCCTTTATTTGTACTCACAAAAACATCGTAGCCACCGCTATTAAAATGTCCTTTTGAAGAAAAATACATCGTTTGCGATTTAGGATGATAAACCGGAAATAACTCATCCTCAGGTGTATTAACTGAGGGTGGAAGTTTTTCAGGCCGGTTAAAAGCATCATTCCCCATATACTCTGCCCTGTAGATGTCTGCATTTGAAGAACTTAGTTTACTGTAAGCCGAAAAATACATATAATCTCCTGGCTGAAGATTATCAGGGTAGAAGCAGAGGCCCTGGAAGCCGTCGATGGTATTTACATAGTCTTGTAAATCCTGAGGAACAGACCCAAACCTGCCACCAAAGTTTTTAAGAGACCCGAGCAAACCCAGTTTTTCGGCGGTAATTTTTTCTTTTCCCGCTCCCTCCAAAGAATATCCAAAGCGGTAGATAAGTTCAGCATTTGCCATTTTTTGTGCCAGTTCCCTGGCCTGCAAAGACCTAATGTCACTTTTACGGCCAAATTCAAGAAACAATTGTACCTGCTCTCTGGCTTCCTTTATTTCATAGCGTTTAAAATGTGCCAGGGCAAGATAATAATATACATCTACTGGCACTTCCCTGAGCACCGCAAAATGCAGGTGATTTAAGGCCCGTTCCATGTCTTTGTTCAACAATACCATGGTCACTCCTGCATGATACCGATAATCTGCCTCACCGGGAAAACGTTCTGAAAGCGATTCGTAAAGGTTTAAAGCTTTTTCCCAGTTCCCATCTTTAAAATACTGCTGCGCCATTTGCTCAGAATTAGTGTTTTCTGAGGTGGTTTGCGCCATTATTCCTGCCGCATACAGATGGACGAACAAAAAAATAAAGCTTGTTGTTAAGGTAGTATTCATTTTTACAGGGTGATCATTCGAATTCCAAAAGGCAAATCTTGTACCATTTTACATATTATCTGCGAAAATGAATTATAAAATTATATTTTACAAATTTTAAAAAATAAACAATGGCAAAATTAAGATTAGGCGATCAAGCCCCAGACATTCAGGCAAAAGATCAGAATGGTGAAAATATTAAGCTTAGTGATTACCGTGGTAAGAAAGTTATTTTGTACTTTTACCCTAAAGATAATACACCGGGATGCACGGCCGAAGCATGTGACTTAAGAGATAATTACCTGAAGCTCAGGGAAATGGGTTTTGAAGTGATAGGTGTAAGTGCTGATACAGAGAAATCGCATCAGAATTTTATCAGCAAGTATGACCTGCCTTTTAACCTGATATCGGATACAGATAAAAAAGTAATGAAGGATTATGATGCGTGGGGTGAAAAGAAAATGTATGGAAAAACGTATGAGGGTATTTTACGGAAAACATACCTGATAGATGAGGAAGGAAAAATTGAAAAGATTTTTGAAAAGGTAAAAACAAAAGACCATACAGCGCAAATACTCGCTGAATTAAACCAATAAATTACAATAAAATAATGCAGAAAGAAACAAAAGAGAAAAAAGAAAATCCGGCCAATAAAGAAAAACTAAAGGCCTTGCAGGCAACGCTTGATAAAATTGATAAAGACTATGGCAAAGGTGCCATCATGCGCATGGGTGACAAGGCTATTGCCGACGTTCCGGCAATACCTTCCGGTTCTATTTCTTTGGACATTGCCCTGGGTATTGGAGGTTTTCCCCGTGGGCGCGTGGTGGAAATATACGGCCCGGAATCTTCGGGTAAAACCACGCTTGCCATTCACGCCATAGCCGAAGCACAAAAGGCAGGTGGAATTGCAGCATTTATTGATGCTGAACACGCTTTTGATCGTTTTTATGCAGAAAAACTTGGGGTAGACCTGGAAAACCTGCTTATCAGCCAACCCGATAATGGGGAGCAGGCGCTTGAAATAGCTGATCATTTGATACGCTCCGGAGCCATTGATATTATTGTAATTGATTCTGTAGCCGCACTCACACCCAAAGCGGAAATCGAGGGCGAAATGGGAGACTCTAAAATGGGGCTTCAGGCACGGTTAATGTCACAGGCATTACGTAAACTTACAGCCAACATCAACCGTACCAACACTACCTGTATTTTCATTAACCAGTTGAGAGAAAAAATTGGGGTGATGTTTGGTAATCCGGAAACCACAACCGGTGGTAATGCATTAAAATTTTATGCTTCAGTACGGGTCGATATCCGCAGGCTTGCCCAGATTAAAGATGGGGATGAAGTTAGCGGTAACCGTACCCGTGTGAAAATTGTTAAAAATAAACTTGCACCACCTTTTCGTAAAGCAGAATTTGATATCATGTACGGTCAGGGAATTTCACTTGTGGGTGAAATAATTGATCTGGGTGTAGAATATAATATTGTTAAAAAAAGTGGCTCATGGTTTAGCTACGGCGAAACCCGTCTGGGGCAGGGACGTGATGCCGTAAAATTGCTGCTGAAGGACAATCCGGAGCTGATGGAGGAATTACAAGGGAAGATTATGACAGCGATGAGGGAATCAGCACTGGCGAAGTAATTATTTTATAAACAGGTACGGGAAATAAACATTTGCCGATGATATTTCCAATACAAACAGTTAAATTCTTCATAATGATGAAGCAAACAGTTCTATGCTTATTCTTATTAATGTCTATGTTTTCAGCATGCAAACAAAAGGAAAGAGTAGCAATCGATGAAAATGGTTCTGAAGAGGCTATAATTGGCCGGCAGGCGCTCACACAAACGGAAAAAGAGCAAGGGGTACTAACTCCTGAAGTGCTTTGGAAGATGGGGCGTGTGGGTGGAGCCGCCTTATCTCCTGATGGCAGCCATGTAATATATACCGTATCCTGGTATAGCGTGGACAAAAACAAGGGAAATACAGGTCTATATGTGGTTCCTGTATCCGGGGGCGAGCCTTTATTGCTTGCAGGCAAAGAGGCTTCGGCCCACAGTCCCCAATGGGTTAAAAACGGTGAGGCTGTTTATTTTCTCTCTTCCAAAGGTGGAGACTCACAAATATGGAAGATTGGTGTTGACGGCTCTGATATGCAGCAGATTACTAAAATTCAGAATGGAATTAACAGTTTCTCTGTTTCACCCGATGGTAACAAAATCTATTACGTAAAGCGGGTGAAGTTGCAAGAAACACCAGCAGAAAAATATCCTGATTTGCCCAAGGCCAATGTGGTTATGGCAGACGATTTAATGTACAGACATTGGGACCGGTACCACGATCAGAAATTCAGCCATATTTTTATTTCTGATATATCCGGTGAAATGATTGAAGATGGAAAGGATATCATGGCCGGTGAGGTTTTTGATTCTCCCTTACCTCCTTTTTTTGATGACAGTCAAATTACCTGGTCGCCGGATGGGAAATTTATTGCCTATTCATCAAAAAAGGTTGGCCGGGATGAATTTGCACAGAGCACAAACAGTCAGATTTACCTTTATAACCTTGAAACCGGGCAAACCAAAAACCTTACAGAAGGAATGGATGGTTACGACAGAAATCCGGTTTTTTCTCCTGATGGGAAACAGCTTACATGGATCAGTATGGAAGATCCGGGTTATGAGGCAGATAAGGCCAGGCTTTTTATAATGGATCTGGAAACAATGCAAAAAAGGGATCTTTCAGAAGATTTTGATCAGGAAGTAGCAGATGTTACATGGTCTTCAAACAGCGATACCATATATTTTATCAGTGGTATTGAAGCCACCTATCAGGTGTACGCTATTGTGCCTGAAACTGGTGCCATAGAGCAAATTACAACGGGTAATCATAATTATAATGACATTGATTTACAGAACAATGTAATGATTGGTACCCGGATGAGCATGTCAAAAGCAACCGAGGTTTATCTTTTAAACATTGCTGCCGGACAGGAAAAGGCCATTACGGCGGTTAATGCCCCCGTTTATGCGCATATTTCCATGGGAAACGTTGAGGAACGGTGGATAGAGACAACAGATGGCAAACAAATGCTAACCTGGGTGATTTATCCCCCTGATTTTGATTCTACAAAAAAATATCCGGCCCTTCTGTATTGTCAGGGTGGGCCGCAAAGTGCTGTAAGTCAGTTCTTCTCCTTTCGTTGGAATTTTCAGGCCATGGCTGCTCAGGGTTATATTGTTATTGCACCCAACCGCAGGGGGCTGCCTACTTTCGGGCAGGAATGGAATGAACAGATTTCAGGTGACTGGGGAGGCCAAAATATAAAGGATTACCTGAGTGCGGTTGATGCGGTTAAAACAGAGCCCTTTATTGATGAGGAAAATATAGGCGCCGTGGGAGCCAGCTACGGAGGTTACTCTGTTTTTTATCTGGCAGGAATACATGAGGGAAGATTTAGCGCTTTTATTTCACATTGTGGCGTGTTCAATTTTGAAAGCATGTATGCTGCTACCGAAGAAACATTTTTTGTAAATCATGATCTGGAAGGTCCATACTGGGCTAACCCGGTTCCATCCAGCTATGCTTTGTCGCCTCATAAGTTCGTACAAAATTGGGATACCCCCATTTTGGTAATTACTGGAAAAAAAGACTTTCGAGTGCCTTACACGGAAAGTATTCAGGCCTATAACGCTGCTAAATTGAGAGGTGTTGATGCTAAACTTCTCTTATTTCCGGACGAAAGTCATTGGGTGCTGAAGCCTCAGAATGCAATTTTATGGCACAGGGAATTTTATTCCTGGCTCGATAAATGGTTGAAATAGCAGCCCGAAAAACCTTCCATTGTCTTTTCGGGAAAGTTTAACTTATAATTCTTCCTCCAGAATGTAATTTGCCATTCGTATTTTTTTGTCCATGGGCAGAGCGGCATCTATCCAATGAATGAAGGTTCCCTGCCGTTCCATTTTTCTGAACCATGTCATTTGCCGTTTCGCAAATTGATGAATGGCTGTATTTAATTGATCGAACATCTCAGTGTAGGTCAAGCTTCCTGTTATATAATGGGTTATGTATTTATACTCCAATCCGTAAAAGGTTAGCTCCTCGGGTTTCATTTTTTTCATTAGACCCTCCACCTCTTCTACCATGCCATGTTTCAGTCTTTGCTCAAGTCGTTTGGTAATCTGTTTTCGTTCAATGTATCTTTTGTTTTTTATCCCGATATTTAAGCTTCTTATCTCAGGTATATTATTGGTATGAATTTCATTGTTACGCGCGTATGTTTCTATTTCAATAGCCCTGATCACTCTTTTTTTGTTTGTTGAATCTGTCGTGTTATGCAGTGTTTTCATATGTGAAAGCTGCCTGCTGAGTTCTGCCAGAGATTTTTTTTCAAGCAGTTCTCTGAGCGCAGGATTAATGGGAGCATCCACGAGGTTGTAACCACTCAAAACCGCATCAATATATAAACCACTGCCGCCACAAAGTATGGGTATTATTTTTCGATTATTTATCGCTTGAAATGCTTTTGAAAAGTCCCGCTGGTATTCAAATAGATTATAATCATATCCGGGATCAACAATATCAATCAAATGCACGGGGATTTTTTTACCTTCTACCTCATAGTCCTGATAATCCTTACCGGTACCTAAATCCATTTCCCGGTATACCTGTCTTGAATCGGCTGATATGATTTCACTTTCAATGAGGTGTGCCAGCCTTGCGGCAAAAGGTGTTTTGCCTGAAGCAGTGGGGCCGAGAACTGTAATTAAATTATATTTGTAAGATGAATTTTTTTCCATTTGATATCGTGAATAAATGATATTATATTAACTTTATCCTTCTTTTTTCGGTGAAGGGTTGCAATTTAAGTCAAATAAAGAATTTAAAAAACAGTATCACTTTTTTTCGCCAAAACCATCTTAAATGAAAATTAATGGATTTGCCAAAAGGCTGCAAAATTTAATTTCTAATACTGGCAGTGAGTGGATTATCATTGAAAAAGAAGGTCAGGAATGGAGAAGGGTATTTACCTCACATGCGCTGCCCCTAATTCTTTTAATGGGATTTTCCTACCTTGTGGGTTATATTATTTTTACCGACCAATTAATATATTCAATGGGCTATATCCTGATATCATCGCTCACGGAAATGATTATTGCTGTGGCAGGGACTTTAATTACAGGGTATTTGGTAAATGAACTGGCCCCGGGATTTAAAGGCAAAAAAAACCTGAATGCCAGTATGAAGCTGGTGATTTTTTCCTTTACCGCATATTATGTCTCATATTCCCTGGCAGGACTTATTCAGCCTATGCATATTTTGCAATTAGGTGCTTTGTATTCCATATACCTATACTGGTATGGATGCGATAGCCTTATGTTTATACCGGCGGATCAGAAAACAGGTTTCGTGGCTTTATCTGCATTGCTCATGATTGTGATTTTTTCATTGCTGAACTTAATTTCTATATTCTTGTTTTCCGATATCATGCTTCTTACCATCTCGCAAATGTGAAGTTGAGGGAGAGATTAGTTTTAATGAAAGATTGAAAAAAGATACAAATGGAGAAGAAGAAAAATGTTTTAATAAAGAATAAACGGGCCACTTTTGATTATGAACTCATTGATAGTTACCAGGCTGGAATAATTCTTACAGGTACAGAAATAAAATCTGTGCGTTTGGCAAAAGTGAGCCTTGTAGATACCTTTTGCTATTTTGCAGATAACGAGTTATGGGTAAAAAATATGCATATTGCCGAGTATGCCTGGGGAAGTATTAACAACCACGACCCACAGCGCGACCGCAAACTTTTACTGAACAGGAAAGAATTAAATAAACTCGAAAGAAATTCCAAAGTCAAAGGAAATACCATTATTGTAACCCGTATGTATTTAAATGACCGTGGCCTTGCCAAAGTTATGGTAGCCCTGGCCAAAGGTAAACGCCAGTATGATAAACGGCAGGATTTAAAGCAAAAGGATGCAAAGCGGGAGATGGACAGGGCAATGAAATTTTAATCCGTTATTTTCATAAAATCAGGTGTTTACGTCATTCCGGCCAAATTTTGATTAGAAGATTTTCAAAAAAAGCAATAAATTTATTTGGATTATAAGATATTTATATCCTATATTTGCATCATCTCAATTGCCAACCTTAATACTTGTGCAGTTGATTTATAAAGAATGAGGGTAGAGAACAGGCTCATTGATCCTCTGGCAACCTCTCCAATTGGAAAAGGTGCTAATTCCTGACCATAAACTGGTAGATATAAATTAATTGACAAATGAAAAATCAGGAACAAACCACTTCACTTCAAATTTTGCCCAACACAGGCAAAACAATTTTCTTTAACGACGGATTCCTTTCCCGTTTTCGCATGATGCATTACTATTGTACATGCCTTATGTGTTGCTGATTTCCACTTTCCCCTTTTCTTATATTGTACATAATTTGTTGGATTCCTGCAAAGGATTAATGTATTGATACATCACAACCGAATATTTATTAATAATCACTTAAATTATAATTACCATGTCAAATTCACATCGTTTTGAAACCCTGCAACTGCATGCAGGTCATGAAGTTGAACAATCAACACTTTCAAGAGCAGTACCTATTTACCAAACCACTTCCTATTTATTCAAAGATTCAGACCATGCTGCTAATCTTTTTGGTCTAAAAGAATTTGGAAATATCTACACCCGCATCATGAACCCTACAACGGATGTATTTGAAAAACGCATTGCAGCTCTTGAAGGTGGAGTAGCAGCGCTGGCCACATCTTCCGGACAGGCCGCCCAGTTTCTCGCTATCAGTAACATCCTTGGTGCCGGTGATAATTTTGTTTCCACAAGCTACCTGTACGGAGGTACCTATAACCAGTTTAAGGTGCAATTTAAAAGGCTGGGGATACAGGCTAAATTTGTTGATGGTGATGAGCCGGCACAATTTGAAAAACTGATTGATGAGAAAACCAAGGCCATTTATCTTGAAACCATTGGTAACCCAAAATTTAACGTACCTGATTTCGAGAAGATTGCGGCTATTGCCAAAAAACACGATATTCCCTTAATTGTGGACAATACTTTTGGCGCTGCAGGTTATTTGTTCCGGCCTATCGAACATGGCGCCAATATTGTAGTTGAGTCAGCTACCAAATGGATTGGAGGCCATGGAAACAGCATTGGCGGAGTGATTGTTGATGCCGGAAACTTTAACTGGGCGAATGGTAAATTCCCTCAATTTACTGAACCTTCAGAAGGGTATCACGGACTTAAATTCTGGGAGGTTTTTGGTGCTGATGGACCATTTGGCAATATCGCATTCATTATTCGGGCACGGGTAGAAGGATTGCGTGATTATGGTTCTGCACTCAGCCCATTTAATGCATTTTTACTCATCCAGGGACTTGAAACGCTGGCATTACGGGTGCAGCGCCATGTAGATAATGCACTCGAAGTGGCCAAATGGTTGCTGGATCAGCCCGAAGTAGAAGCTGTAAATTATCCTGGTCTCCCGGATAATGAATACCATCAACTGGCCAAAAAATATTTAAAAAATGGCTTCGGTGGTGTGCTTACCTTTAAAGTAAAAAAAGGTGCTGAATTTGCTGATAAAATTATCAACAATGTTTCACTTATCAGTCATTTGGCGAACGTTGGTGATGCAAAAACGCTGATTATTCATCCCAGTTCTACCACGCATGAACAACTTTCACTCGAAGAACAAAAAGCTTCAGGTGTAGAACCCGGACAAATCCGGCTTTCAGTGGGAATTGAGCATATAGACGATATAAAAGCCGATTTACGTCAGGCGCTGGACAAGGCTTCAGCATAAGTTATCTTATTTTTTCTATAAAAACCCTGCAAGATTTTTTTCCTGCAGGGTTTTTTGATTTACAGGAGGTTAAGTTTTATTGAAAAGGATTTTGTGAGATTCATTTTTATTTTATGAGCCATTACACATCTTTTTACCGAATACAAGGATAAAACAACCATAATCGTAAACGTAAAAAAGATAAAAGGATATGAAAAACTTTAAAAACCTTGCACAAACAAAAAGCGTGCTCGTGATGGTGGGCTTATCCCTAACCCTTGCATTCTCTGCATGTAAAAAAGATGATGAGGAACCTTCCGCTTTAGATAAACTCCAGGGAGAATGGGTAAGAACTGATGGAAATAATCCCACGAATAATGGTATGGAATTGGATGTCTCCGGGGACGAAGCTACAGTGACTGACCCGGCAGCAAGCAATTATCCAGTGGGTGCTGCAAAATGGCGAAACATTACCACACTTAACCAGAGTACATTCTCACATGAAGAATTAGGTAGTGATGGAACTTATTATGATGGTACCATAACACTTGTAAATGATTCCACTATTAATCTTACAGTGGCTTCCACAGGTTCAGGGAATATTCAGGTATGGGAAAGGCCCCGTGAATCAGGTGTTGGTCCTTCCGTAACACAAACACTTGCCTGCAATACTTTCCGTAATGATACCATTTTACCCAATGGCCCGGCAGATATAGATTACCTGGTTACCTGTGTAATGGATGTTGAAGGAGAGGTAGTGATAGAACCCGGTACTGTAATAGCATTTGAGGAAAACGGTGGTATTGGTGTTTATGGCTCAGGTTCGTTTAATGCGACAGGTACTGCCTCACAACCCATTATTTTCCGTGGCGAAATTCAGGAGAAAGGTTTTTGGAGAGGAATACATTTTGAATCAAATAACAGTAAGAACGCACTGGAAAATGTGGTGATAGAAGATGCCGGCAGTAACTATGTGTATTGCTGTGGCGATCCAGCATCTCTTACTCATGAAGATGGACAACTTTCACTGCGCAATGTAACAATTCGTAATGGCAAAGGCATAGGACTTATTTTACTAAAAGAAGGTGAATTAAATGATTATCAAAATATTAACATAACTACCCACGATGAGTACCCGGTGGGTGCCAGTTTGGTAAGGGTAAATGAATTAGATGGCATGAATTCAGACTATACCGGCAACGCTGAAGATTTTATTTTTATTTATGGCACTGCCGTGAACCAGGACGTTACGGTCTCAAAAGTGAATGTGCCTTATTTCTTTGAGAGTGATATATATGATGTAACAGAAGCTTTGATTATCAATGAAGGTGTTGAAATTGTAATGGATCTGGATGTGGGTATAGGTGTATACAGTACTGGTTATATGAGTATAAATGGTACAGCTTCAGAGAAAGTTATTATCCGCGGAAATTTATCTGAAAGGGGGCATTGGCGTGGAATTCATATAGAGAGTAACAATTCCCGTAATAAAATCGACCATGCTGTTATTTCCGATGCAGGTAATAATTATGTGTATTGTTGTGGAGATGCTGCCAGTATTACGCTTGACAAAGCAGGCCAGGGATCGGTAACGAATACTGAAATTAGTAATGGTGCCGGGTATGGTATCATTGCTTCGGGAGATTTTTCATTGAACGATTACAGTAATAATACTATCACTACCCATGATGAGGAGCCTTTATACATTGCAGTAGAAAGAATTGGTGAGCTGGATGGTCTCGGATCGGATTACACGGGTAATGAAAAGGATTTTCTGAGATTAAGGAATATGGACGTAGATGATGATATTGTTTGGCAAAAAACAAATGTGCCCTACCTGATTGGTAATTTTGTGATAGATGTAATTGCCAGAATTGATATTGAGGCTGGGACACATATTGTAGCGGAGGCAGGTGCTGGCATAGGGGTGTATAATAATGGAATATTGAACATTGGCGGTACTGCTGCAGAGCCAGTAATGATAGAGGGAAAAGAAGATGTTCAAGGCTATTGGCGTGGTATACATACGCAAACAAATAGTTCCAGTAACCAGATTACCTATACCACCATTGCCAATGCAGGCAGTAATTACGTTTACTGTTGTAATGCTCCTGCAGGCTTGTATGTTGAATCGGGTCAAATGACGATAGAAAATTCAACCATTCGTGACAGTGGAGGCTGTGGAATTGGTTCAGGTAATTCAGCAACCGTTGTAGATACAAACAACACATTCTCCAATAATGCCAATGGTGATGTATGTGAATAAGTGAGGACAATGTTAATCTGTTAAAAGAGGCCTTTTTCGGAACGGAAGGCCTCTTTTGCATTTTGTAAATGTATGGGTAAGTACAGTGCTGTGAGCGGACGAAGAATTATTTTCGCATCTTACGTTACTCCATTGGCATAATAATTCAGAGACAACGCCCTTGCTTTACTGCTTTTTATTTTACCTGCAGGTCGATAATGATAATGTTCTTTGGAAATACCTGAAATGGATAATGCCTTATCCCTTTTCAGGTTTTGGGAAATATACCCGATTACAATCTCCTTTTTTTATCCAGAACTACTTTTCGTTTGTAAAACTTCGCTTTTTCATTATCATAAAAGTACCGGAATAAATCTATAGCTTTGACCTATGATTTAGGGGGCTCATTCACCGGTACCAATCCTAAAAATATAACCATGAAAGTAGGTCTTGCTGAAAAACTCACTTTTAATGCTAAATCAGTAAATTACAAACAATAAAATTGTTATAAGTGCAAACCTTTATTTATTATTCTGTGAATTTTCATGCACCTGTTATTTTAATTCAACATTGAAAGTGTTAGCCAGAAAGCTGCAATCTGCTTCCCTTCCTTCACTTCGAAGTATGTCAATACATCTTCATTTCGTCAGGTTGCATCTCACAGCTTTCTGAATTTTTCAGCAGGCCCTAAGTTATGTCCATTTACAAAGGATTAAAACCCCTTTAAATGGCATTGATTTTTGATAAAGCTTCTTATATTTGTTTGTATAAAGATGAGCGTTCACCGAATGAGATATGCAATATATGAGGAATTTGAGGTACGCATATTTAAAGGTGCGCATATTTAATAGTTGGCGGTCATTGACCAAAAGAGCTGAAGACAGAAATTATAATAACTTTGAATGGAATATTAAAAGTGATTGAACAAGGAATTAATAGACGATGAGTA
>Ga0207419_1001313_pt1 | contig 19069 bp, 13 predicted proteins | sample ElkSloMetagenome_4_FD_184723 | JGI IMG/M metagenome (GOLD analysis project Ga0207419, IMG submission 184723) | Hot spring microbial communities from Elkhorn Slough, Monterey Bay, USA - MD2A (version 2) | ecosystem: Environmental > Aquatic > Marine > Intertidal zone > Estuary: Microbial mat ...
TGGGAGGGGGCGGAGCGGTTCAGGCGTTGCGTTCGGCGGGGGCGGCGCTGGGAGGAGCGGCGTTGGCGGGGGTGGCGTTGGCGGGGGCGGTGGAGCGGCGCGGGGAGTCGATGAAGTCGGCGGGTAGGGAGCGGCGGAGGGCGGCGCCCCAGGGCCCGAGGAAGGGGAGCATGAGCAGGAACATGCCGAGGGCGGCGAGGGCGGACAGCGGGAGGAGGCGCCAGGGCCAGGGGCCGAGGGCGGTGATGATGGTTTCCTGGTCGGGCGTGGCGGCGCCGACGTAGCCGTAGTTCCAGCCGGTTGGGATGTTGAGGGCGAGCATGGCGAAGAGGTAGGTGGTCATGAAGATGATGGCGGTGCGGAAGTCTCGGAGGGTGGGTCGGTATCCGAGTGCGAAGACGAGATAGAGGCCGGCGCCGACGACGCCGCCGTGGCTGATCCAGAAGAGCCAGAACTCGGCGGTGTCGGGTGCGGCGCGGGTGACGGGGGTGAGGAGGCCTTGTGAGGAGAGTCCGACGCCGACGAACCAGAGGACGGCGAGGGCCCATCGGGCGCCGGTGAGGAGGGCGATGGGGAGGACGAAGAGCGTGAGATCGCAGACGTGCAGTGGGAGGGACTTGGAGAGAGCGAAGACGCCCGGGAGGAGCCAGTAGGCGACGTTCGCGACGGCGGCGGCGATGCCGAGGAGGCCGAGGGCGTTGGTGAAGCGCTTCGCGCGGGAGGCCGAGCGGGAGCCGGAGCGGGGTGCGGCGCGATCGAGGCGGCGGAGTCGGCGGGCCCACGAGACGGCGGCGGCGAGGAGGGCGACCCAGCCGAGGAGGATGGCGGCGTGGGTGGCGGTGAAGGGCTGAAAGCCGTGTGCCGCGGCGGAGGCGGCGTCGGTGGGCGCTTGGGGGATAGCGGCGGCGGCGAGGTGGAGCCCGGGCATGGGGGGATGGTATCGGCGGTGGAGCGGGGGTCGATGCGTCGCGGCCGAGCGACACGAGCGTGGCTGGTGATGTTTCGGACGACGCGAAGCGACGGGCGTTGTTTATGCTGTTTCGCTTGCCGAGCGTGAGCACGGATCGCTCGGCGGTTGACTTTCATGGTTTGCGCAGGTGAAGAGAGAAGACACGATGGATCGGAATCGGTCGGGCGGAGCGGCGTTGTTGGTTCGTTTAGCGGTGGCGTTCGGTGCGGCGTGGCTGCTGTCGGCGTCGCCGGCGGCGTTGGGTCAGGCGGGGGTTCAGGGTGGGGGCGGCGGGGCCGGGGGAGGCGGGGCGCCGGCGGCGGCAGAGCTGGATGAAGCGGCGTCGGCGGTGGAGGGCGCCGCGGCGGAGGCGACGGAGGCGGCACAGGACGTGCAAGACGCGGCGGGGGACGTGGCGGCGTCGCAGGATGGAGGGGTGGATTCGAGCGGGGATCTTCAATTGCCGGACGACATGACGGACGTGAACGCGTGGGTGGCGATCTTCATCGAGTACGGCGTGCCGGCGTTGGCGGCGATCGGGAAGGCGCTGGCGGTGCTGGTGCTGGGGTGGATTCTGGCGACGTGGGCGGCGCGGTTCATTCGTCGGCAGGGGGACAAGCGGGCGAAGCTGGACACGACTTTGTCGCGGTTCCTGGCGCAGATCGCGCGATGGGCGATCCTGGCGATGGCGTTCATCGCGGCGCTCGGGATCGTGGGGATCGGGACGGCGTCGTTCGCCGCGCTGCTGGCGGCGGCGGGTCTGGCGATCGGCCTGGCGCTGCAGGGTTCGCTGTCGAACTTTGCGGCGGGCGTGATGATCCTGATGTTCCGTCCGTACAGGGTGGGGCAGTACATCACGGCGGGCGGTGAGTCGGGGACGGTGGACGAGATTCAGTTGCTGACGACGACGCTGGACACGCCGGACAATGTGCGCGTGATCGTGCCGAACTCGGCGGTGTTCTCGGGGACGATTACGAACTACTCGCACCACGCGATCCGCCGCTGCGACGTCTCGGTGGGAACGGAGTATTCGGCGGACCTTGATCGGGTGCGGCAGGTGCTGGAGGGCGTGATCGAGGAGATCGAGGAGCGGGTGACGGAGAAGGAGTCGATGGTGTTTCTGGACAAGCTTGGTTCGTCGTCGATCGACTGGGTGCTGCGGATCTGGGTGCCGTCGAGCGACTTCTGGCCTTTGAAGCAGCGGATCACGGCGCTGACGAAGAAGCGTCTGGACGAGGCGGGCATCGGCATTCCGTTCCCGCAGATGGACGTTCACTTGGACAAGTTGAACGGGTGAACGGTGGTGGGGCCGGGGCGGGGGTGATGGGGGCGTTCTCTTCGACGAAAGCCGTCCGTTCGGGGCGGCTTTTTTCGTGCGCCGACGCTGCGTGTGCGTATGTGGTGCGGGTAGGGCGTCGTCGACGCGGAAGGCGTCGGCGTGGGGGTTAGAAGAGGTCCATCTGGTCGTCGTTGTGTTGGCGTCGTCGTCGTTTGCGGCGCTTGGCGGCGGTGGGTCGCTTGGGAGCGACGGCGTCGCGGCCGAGCATGGGGAGCGGGGCGGCGGCGGTCGGTCTGGCGGGGTGGGCGGCGCCGGCGTCGACGATGGAGTGGACGGAGCCGTCGCTGAGGACGGTTTCGATGCGTTCGCCGTGGGCGGCGTCGCGGGGTGAGCGGACGAGCGAGCCGTCGGCGCGGCGGGTGAGGGAATAACCGCGTTTGAGGACGGCGCGGGGGCTGGCGAGGACGAGTTCGCGTTCGAGGCGGGCGAGGCGTTCGCGGTCGCCGGCGAGTCGTGAGGCGACGGCGTCGGCGAGGTCGTCGGCGAGGAGTTTGTGATCGCGTTTGGCGACGGCGGTACGGGCGGCGCGGCGGAGGCGGGTGGCGGCCGCGTCGAGACGGGCGGCGCGGCGGGCGTAGACGGCTTCGGGGCGGTGCTGGGCGAGTCGCGACCCGAGGCGGGCGAGGCGAGAGGATTCGCGGTTGAGTCGGTGGCGGAGGGCGCCGGCGACGGCTTTGTCGAGCGAGCCGAGGCGTTGGCAACCGGGGCGGAGGGTGTGGCGCGGATCGGCGAGGGCGGGCCGACGGGCGAGGCCCCGCAGGTGGCGCCGCTCGGCTTCGAGGTGCTGGGCGAGGCGGTTGCGGAGTCGGGCGGCGATCTGGGTGAGTTGCTCGCGGAGTGCGTCGCGATCGGGGGTGACGCGTACGGCGGCCTGGGTGGGCGTGGCGGCGCGTTCGTCGGCGACGAGTTCGGCGAGGGTGGTGTCGGTCTCGTGGCCGATGGCGGCGACGACGGGGACGGGCGAGCGCGCGACGGCTTCGGCGACGGGCCACTCGTTGAAGCACCAGAGGTCTTCGACGCTGCCGCCGCCGCGTGTGAGGACGACGGCGTCGACGCCGAGGCGCTGGTGGTGTTCGTTGAGGTAGTGGAGGGCGTCGGCGATGCCGCGTTCGGCGCCTTGTCCTTGGACGCGGACGTCGACGACTAGGACGTCGACGGCGGGGCAGCGGCGTTGCATGGTGATGAGGACGTCTTGGAGCGCGGCGCCGGTGCGGCTGGTGACGACGGCGACGGCGCGGGGCATGAGGGGGAGCGCTCGTTTGCGGGTGGGATCGAGGAAGCCGGCGTCGCGGGCGCGTTCGACGAGCTTTTGGAGTTTGGCGCGCCAGGCGCCGTCGCCGGCGAGGGAGAGCGTGTCGACGTAGAGCTGCGTGCGGCCGCCGGTTTCCCAGAAGTCGATGCGGCCGGCGGCGACGACTTCGTCGCCGTCTTGGACGTCGCGCGGTGCTCGTTTGGCGGACGAGGCGAACATGACGCAGCCGAGGACGGCGTCGTCGTCTTTGAGCTGGAAGTACCAGTGGGTGGCGCGGCGGAGGCCCGAGACCTCGCCGCGGACGCGGACGGTCGGGGGGAGTCCGTCGTTGAGGGCGAGCTTGATGCGTCGGGCGAGTTCGGAGACGCGGAGGGGCGGGGGGCCGGCGCTTGGGCCGGTGTCGAGACCGGCGGATCGCGGGCTGCGTCCGGAGCCTCCGGGCGAGGCGGGCCCGGCGGCGGCGGTGGCGTCGCTTTCGGGAGACGCGGCGGGAGCGGGGGGCTCGCCTTCGGCGTTGCGGCGGCGCGCGGCCTCGGCGGCGCGCATGCGGTCGGGATCGAACGGCAGTCGGGACACGGCGTGACGGAGTGTATTCGGCGGGCGCCGGTGCGCGGCCGGGGGCGAGCGAGGCGGTCAGTCTTCGAGGGCGGCGCGGATCTCTTCGTCGGTCATGCCCTCGATGTGGAGGGGCTTGGATTCGTCGACCTCGCGGAGTTGCTTGGGGTCGAGCGGTTTCTCGCGGCGGTGTCGGCCCGAGAGGAGATCGTCGAGGTCGGCGCGGCGGCGGGGCCGGATGACGAGACGGATCGGGATCTCGGCGAAAGGCGTGGCGTCGCGCAGGCGGTTGAGGAGGAAGCGCTCGTAGTTGCCTTCGAAGAGTTCGGGCTTGTTGACGGCGAGGACGATGGTGGGCGGGGCGATGTCGACCTGGGTGGCGAAATAGATCTTGGCCTTGGTGCCGAGTGAGGAGGAGGGGCCGCGTTCTTCGACGATGTCGCGGACGATGCGGTTGATTTTGCCGGTGGAGAGCCGGGTTCGGGACTGCTCGAAGAGTTCGAAGGCGAGTTCGACGGTTTCGGCGACGCCGAGGTGATCGGTGGAGGAGGTGAAGATGATGGGAGCGAAGGAGAGGCCCGGCATGGTCTCTTCGATGTACTTCTGGTAATCGCGCGGTCCGACGGGTTCGCCCTTGACGGTTTTGCGTCCTTGGACGAGGTCCCACTTGGTGACGACGATGACGCAGGGTTTGTACGACTGTGCGACGAAGGCGCCGAGACGTTTGTCGATGGCGCTGACTTTCTGAGTGGAGTCGATGAGGAGGAGGACGACGTCGGCGCGTTGGACGGAGGCGTCCATGCGTTTGTTGGCGAAGACCTCGACGCGGTCGGCGAACTTGGAGCGTTTGCGGACGCCGGCGGTGTCGATGGCGACGAGGGAGCGGCCGCCGAGTTGGAAGCGGACGTCGACGGCGTCGCGGGTGGTGCCGGCGATCTCGGAGACGATGACGCGTTCGGCGCCGGCGAGGGCGTTGACGAAGCTGGATTTGCCGGCGTTGCGTTTGCCGACGAGGGCGACCTTCATCTCGGGCTCGACCTCGTCGCGTTCGGTCTGGGCGACCTCGGGGATGACGGCGTAGAGCGACTCGCGGAAGACGCGGCGGTTGTAGTTGACGGCGGCGGAGACGAGCCATGGTTCGCCGAAGCCGAGGGCGGCGAACTCGTAGGCGTGGGGCTCCCAGTTGACGGCGTCGACCTTGTTGGCGACGACCTGGATGCGTGGGGCGGGCCCATCGGATTTTTCGAGGGAGAGTGTGCGGGTGCGGAGCAGGTCGGCGATGGTTTGGTCGAGGGTGGTGATGCCGGCCTGTGCGTCGAGGACGAAGAGGATGAGGTCGGCGTTGTCGGCGGCGGCGGCGATCTGGCGTTCGATGTCGCCGGTGAGTTTCTGAAGGTCTTCGCCGGCGTCGTCGAAGCGGGCGCCCTCGGCGGTGTAGACGCCGTAGCCTCCCGTGTCGGTGAGTTCGAACATGCGGTGTGGGAGGTCGGGCGTCTCGTCTGGCGGGGCGAGGTCGACGACGGTGGAGACTCGGTCGCGTGTGACGCCGGGCGTGGGGTCGACGATGGAGACCTTGGCGCGCGCGAGCATGTTGAGGAGGGAGGACTTGCCGACGTTGGGTCGGCCGACGATCGCGACGCGTGGGAGAGGCATAAGAGGGAGAGGATAGACGTTGGACGCGCAACTCGGAGCGTGCGCGGTCGGCCGTGGGCTGAAGGCGCCGCGACGTTGGGGGTGGTGGGCTCTAGCGGCGTCCTTTGTCGCCGTTCTTTGAGGAGCGGCCGCGGGAGGCGCCGGGGCGGGACCCGGAGCGGGAGGCGCGGGCCGAGGTCGATGTGGCGCCCTTGGACTTGGAGCGGGGGCGGGCGGAGCGGGGGGCGGGCTCGCCGGCGTCGGCGGGTTGGTCGTGCTCCTTGGAGTCGACGACGGTGGCGATGTAGAGCTCGTGGTCGGCTTCGCAGTCGATGTGCATGGAGACTTCGCAGTCGAAGCAGGCGGCGGCGCGGCGGATGAGCGGGGCGCCGGTGGAGAGGGTGTAGCAATCGAGCGCGTCGAAGGGGTCGCCGCCGTCTTCTTCGTCGATGGTGGCGAAGCGGCGGGAGAGGAAGGAATCGCCCTCGGGGACGAGGCAGAGCCCGAAGCAGTGGGCGTCGCGGACAAGGGGGGAGATGGGCTGGCCCTTGGGAAGGGCGATGGAGACGGTGGCGGGTTCGGTGGCGGCGATCTGGACGAGTTCGACGCAGAGCCCGAGGCGGCGTCCCTCGAAGCTGGCGGTCATGACGAACTTGCCGCGTGGGATGCGGGCGAGAGCCGGCTGTTCGTCGATGGGCTTGGCGTCGAGCTTGTCAGTCGACGGCGAGCGTTTGGACGGCATGCCGGGCCCTCTCTCCAGCCCCCCTCCGCGCCTCCCACCCGCAATCGCTGAGTCCTCGTCGGCGACGCTGCCGCGTGTGAAGGGCGTGCGTCGCGGAGACGTTCACGCCGAGCGGCCGCGGGGCGTCGGGTCGGTTCCGGAAAGCCCGGGGGGAACGGTGGTTCCACGGCGCGGGTGGGTGAGGCGGCCGGTGGGGGAAGGGGTGGCGCGGCCGGTCGGCGGTGGGGCGGGCGAACACCACGAGGGTCGGCATGGTCCGCCGCTGGGCACAAGATACCCCTGTTTGCCACGGCGTGCGTCGCGGAGGTGTAAGTGTTTGTGGAGTAGCCTGTTAAGTGCAGCGGCGGGGGCGGCGTGCGCGGTCCGATAGGGCGCCAGGGTTGGCGGGAGTTGTGCATGCGTGCGTCGTGATTCGGCACGTTCTGCGCGAGCGGTGGGTGGGAGTGGGGCGATCTGGGGGGTAAAGTGGGTGAATGTGTTGCGGGGTGGGGCAGGGTGGCGTATCTTCTGGTTATCTGAGCGAGCCGGAGCTTATGCGTGTTATTCATCGGCCAATACGAGCACACGATCGACGCGAAGGGTCGCCTGGCGATACCCGCGGAGATTCGGGCGCGTTGGCGTGCCGAGGAAGACGGCGGCGCGTGGTACGCGATGCCGTGGATCGGGGGCGTGATCCGGCTGTTTACGGAGGCGGAGTTTCAGAAGCTGGCCGAGCCTGTGATGCCGCGGACGCTGGCGTTGGGGGAGGACGAGGCGGCGTTGAAGCGTCTTTTGTTCGGTCGTTCGGCGCGGCTGGAGACGGATTCGGCGGGTCGGATCAGGCTGCCCGAGTCCATGTTGAAAGCGGTCGGATTGGACCGCGAGGTGGTGCTCATCGGTTGCGGCGACTGTCTGGAGGTCGCCAACCGGAGCGACTGGCAAGCCAAGGAGCAGGACGATCTCGAGCAGTTGGCGTCGTTGCTGCATCGGATGGAGGGGAACCGGAAGGCCGCGTCGTGATGACGGGTCGTCTGGTGGGAGCGGAGGTGGCGGTGTGGGGCGGAGATCGAGCGTCGGCCTAGCGGCCGACGCGGCGGATTCGATTGGTTTGGCGCGCGGGTTGCGTCAGCCGTCGGAGCGAGGGGCGGCCCAAGGAAGGGCCGTGCCCAGACAGCGGGAGCTGTGAGGCGCCGCGTCGGGACGCAAGGAAGCGTGTCGGCGGCAGACGTCAAGGACGACGTCTCAGCAAAGCGCTTCGAGTCGGCCTCCCTCGCGCATGGATCACGCCCGTTCGATGGCGATCGAACGGGCGCATTACGGGGCGCCGGCGTCGCTGCACGTCACGAGACGCCGACGCCCGATCAGACCGAGTCCGTCTTTGCGGACGGATCGACCCGAGGCATGGTGAGCCGAGGGTCTATGGGGTCCCGGATGACCCCGAGAGTTGGGTCCAGGATGACCCTGGGAGTCCGTGACGACTTACCAAACCACCTAGCGGCTGAGCAATCCCACCACACGCGAACGCCGCACCTGCGACCCGCTTCATCGACGGATGGAGCGGGTTTTTGCTTTTGAGTGACGAAGAGACGAAGAGACGAAGTGACGAAGAGACGAAGTGACGAAGTGACGAAGTGACGAAGTGACGAAGAGACGAAGAGACGAAGAGACGAAGAGACGAAGAGACGGAGCGACGAAGAGGCGAAGCGACGGAGGCCGGCGCGTTGGGAAGTGAGCCGCCTTCGCGCGGTCGCGGGGCTGGCGGGTTGGGTGTGCGGCCGTTGGGGGGTTGGGGGCTTAGCGGGCGCCGGCGGTTTGTTTGCGGGGGTCGGTGCGGCTGATGATGTCGGAGACGCCTTGTTGGTTGAAGCCTTTGAAGCCGTCGTTGCGTTCGAGGTTTTCGAGGTGTGAGTGGAGGGCTCCGCCGCTGGCGAAGGCTTCGGCCTGTTCGCTGGTGATCTGATTGGTGGAGGTGAGGTGTTCGAGGCGTTTGGGGTGGACGAGTTTGCGTTCGCCCTCGGTGAAGGCCTGTCGGAGATAGGGGAAGGTGGTGAAGGGGTCCATGGTGTCGATGCCGGCTTCGCGTTTGAGCTGATCGACGAGGGCGTGGTGATCGAACTGGCATTCGAGGTGGTGCATGCCGGCTTGGAGGACGGCTTCGCCGTGGAGGGCGACCCACATGCCGACGGTGCCGAAGCCTTCGCGGGGGGCGAACCCCTCGTGCGCGAAGTCGCCCTTGAGTTCTTCGGCGGACATGTCGACGTCGGCGAAGATGACGATGCCGGTGCGCGGCTGTTCGAGGACCTGGGCGCCCCATCCGGCTTCGTCGCCGGCGTAGAAGCGTTCGCGGCAGTAGAAGCCGAGCTTTTCGAAGGTGGCGATGGTCTCGACGTAGTTGGCGCGGGAGCAGCGGTAGGTGTGGTGGTCGTGGTTGGCCCAGCCGAGACCGAGGCGGTTCTGGCGGAGGTGTTGAATCTGGCCGGCGCGGTTGGTGTTCTCCCAGTAGATGCGTTCTGCTTCGAAGAAGAGTTCGCAGGCGGCGTCGACGCCGAGGTCGGCGATGGCGGCGTCGAGGATTTTCCACATATGGGCGAAGGCTGCTTTGTCGGCGGGACCACCGACGGTGAAGTCGGCGAAGTCTTCCTGGAAGTCGCGGTCGCGGCGGATGATGGCTTCGCGGTGGGCGAGGAGTTTGGCGACGTGTGGCGGGTCGGCGTCGCCGGGTTCGAAGCCGTCGTAGCCGCGGCGTTCGACGGCCCAGAGTTCGGCGCGTGGATCGTCGAGGGTGGGTTCGCCGCCGCCGCGGGGCGGGGCGCTGTGGGCGACGAGCAGGCGGAGGCGTGAGAAGGGCTCGCCCATGATTTCGTTGGTGTCGGGGATGTCGTGCGCGGAGGCGAAGTCGATGACGGAGTCGACCTTGATGCCGACGGCGAGGACGGGGACGTCGTTGAGGACGACGGTGGGGAAGAGCGCGCCGGGGTGGTCCATGGCGACGGAGTTGGCGTGCTCGGGTCCGGTGCCGTCACGTTCGACGGGGAGGAAGCCGACGGCTTCGAGGCGTTGGCGGATGTCGCCGGTGTCGGGCACGCCGATGTGGTCGATCCAGTCGAAGAAGCGTGTGCCGGTGTCGTCGGTCATGCGGCGTTTGAGTTCGGCCGCGGGCGGGCACATGGCGAGGAAGCGGTCGACCAGTTCGTTGAGGAGGGCTTGAGCTTGGGGCTGGGGCTCCCAGCGGAAGTCGGCCGGCGTGTTGGCGGGCGGTTGGTTGGTGGTGGCGGTGTTGCTCAAGGTCGTCATGGCGTTCGCTCCGTGCTCGGATGGTTCGGGAATACCCTGATTCTAGCGTGATTCGGTCGGTTCGTCGGCGGGGAATCGGGCGTTGGGTTGGATTGAGTGGGGCCGAATCAGCGTCGGGGGCGGGCGGGATGAGAGGGTTGAAGCGGCGGCGGTGTTGTCGGGTCATGACGCGGGCCGCGATCGAACCGCCGGAGGAAGTGGCTGCGCTTTTTCGGCGAGCGGAGCGGTCGTTCGCGGCCGGTGACGCCGAGGATGCGTTGATGGCGATCGGGCTGGCGGCGGTGGCGGATGTGCATTCGTATGGCGGCGCGCTGACGGGTACGGCAGGGGGAGCGCTGGCGGTCGGTCGAGGCTACGCGGATTTGTTCGAGCGGATGGGCCTCGCGTGCGAGGACATCGAGTCGCGGGGGCGTGTCGAGCCTTCGGGTCCGTTGCGGGTGGTGTATGTGTTGTTCCAACTGAGCGTGGGCCAGGGTGCGAGCGCGCGGCTGGCGCAGGTGTGCGAGCGGCACGATCGATCGCGGGTGCGGCCGCATGTCGTCGTGAGCGAAGACGGGGTGGAGGAAGCGACGTTCGACCGGGCGCGGGTGCTGCGGCGTCGGTTCGAGTCGAGCGGCGTGCCGATCGAGAGCAACGGGTGTGGTGGAGGTTGGCTCGAGCGTGGCGATCGGCTGACGCGGCGTCTGTGCGAATTGGGGGGGGACGTGTGCGTGTTCATCGGTGGGTTGGCGTGCGTGACGCAGGTGCAGGCGGCGTATCGGCGCGTCGCGCGGGTGCAGATGAATCAGAACATGGCGTGTCCGCTGCTGGTTCCGGGGATCGACGGCGTGCTGTATCACCACCGCTGGTCGGCGGAGCGGGACCGCGCGGCGCTCGCGAGCGCGGGGGTTTCGTGCGTGGTGACGAACGGGGCCGGTGTGGACGTGGCGTCGGCGGATCGGTTGACGCCGGCGGCGCGGGGTTCGTTCGGCGCGCGGGACGGCGAGGTCGTGCTGGTGACGGTGAGCAATCGTTTGGAGAGTCGCGTGCTGGCCGGTGGGTTCGTCGATCGGCTGGCGGGGTTGCTGCACGAGACGGAGGGCGTGCGTTGGGTGGGCGTGGGCGGTGGGGGAACGGACGGTTTGAAGCGTCGTTTGGCGGAGCTCGGCGTCGCGGGTCGAGCGACGCTGGTCGGCGGGCTGGAGGACCCGCGGCCGATCGTGAAGGCGTGCGACGTGTATCTGAACGAGTATCCGGAAGGCGGTTGCAACTCGGTGCTCGAAGCGATGTCGTGCGGCGTGGCGGTGGTGGCGTTGGAAGGCGGCGGTGGTCATACGACCCGGATCGGCGCGGAGTGCGTCGGCGCGGCGCATGCGACGCTTGGGGGAGACGTCGACGCGTATTGGCGGCGCGTGCGAGCATTGATCGACGATGCGACCGAGCGAAAGTCGCTGGGCGAGGAGATGCGGCGGCGGGCGGCTGAGGCGTTCGACTATTCGATCATCGCCCGGCAGTGGGAGGACGCGTTCGAGCGAGCGGTCGAAGCGAGGGGCGGGCGGAGTGAAGCGGCGGGCGTTTCTTCGACGGGCTGAGAACGGAGCGGGGGCTCGCGGGTTGTCGGTGTATGAAGCAGACGCCGGCGACCGTGCGCGCTCCCGAGAAGGCAAGGAAAGCGAACACTGCGACGGGGCCGCCGTGGCAGGTCGTGCGCGACGAGGGCGAGTTCGTCGTACTTCTGGCGGCGAGCGCCACCGAGCCTTCGGCGGCCGATTGGGCGGACGTTCTGTCGCGCGAGCTGCGCACGCACGCGAAGGCCGGGGTGGTCGGCGCGAAGCGGCTGCGGTCGGACGGGGTGACGGCGTCGATGGGGGAGATGGTCGTGCATCCGAAGGGGGCGCACTCGCTGGGGGCGGGATTGCCCGGCGCGGCGATGCGGTTTGCTGAGGAAGTGGACGCGGTGGTGAGCGGCGCCGTCGTGGTGCGGCGATCGGTGCTGGAGAAGGCGGGCGGCGCGGGGTCGCTGCGGACGGCGATGGACGCGCTCAGGATGTGCGTCGAGGCGAGGCTGAACGGTTGGCGTGTGCTGACGACGCCGGCTGTCTGTTGCGTGGACGAGACGGCGTTCTCGGCGGACGATGACGCGAGCGCCGCGTTCTTCGATCGGTTCGGCTTCGACTGGCGCGGCGCGGACCTCGACGAGGTGAAACGCCGCTACGCGGGGACGGGTCTGGTTTGGAACGAGCGATGGTTCGGCGAGCCTTTGGGCTTCGCGAAGTACGACGAGCGAGCGGCGATGCACTGGACGAGTTACGCGGAGTTCGAGCCGTACCGGAAGCGGGCGCACGCGTTGGTTTCGTTGGTCGAGCGGTCGGTCCGCGCCGGGGGTCGGGTGCTTGACGTCGGGTGCGGCGACGGGTTGTTCGCCCATCTGCTGGCGAAGGCGGGGTTCGAAGTGGTGGGGGTCGAACCGGAGGCGGCGGGCGCTGCGGCGGCGTCGCGGATGACGTCGGGTGAGTCGTATCCGGCGTCGGCGCCGCGTTTCGTGCGTGGGACGGCAGGCGGGTTGTCTGCGGACGAACCACCGTTCGACGCCGCGGTGCTGTTCGACGTGATCGAGCATTTGCCGAACCCGGTGCGCGTGCTGCGCGAAGTGGGCGAGCGTGTGCGCCCGGGCGGCACGCTGATCGTCAGCACGCCCGAGGCGCAATTCGGGGGCAGCAGCGACGCGGTGTACCACGTGACCGAATATTTCGAGCACGAGCTTCGGTCGCAGCTCGCGTACGTCACCGGGGGGCGCGTGGTGAACACGGGTCGGTTCACGGGGCTGTATCGGGACGTGATCGTGACCGTGGAGATGGGGTGACGAGGCGCCGGTTGGGTTGACGCTGGCTCGGGGGCTCGGTTGAGCGGAGATGGACGGGCAGCAGGCCCGGAGTGCGAAGCCGGGTGGCCGTGTCGATAAGGTTGGGGGCCGCGCGGGGGGCGGGATGTCGCGACAGGGGGGGTCAGGCGGCGCCGGCGGCGGCGGTGACTTTGGCGGCGGCGTCTTTGATGTCGGCGGCGGGCTGCATGGTGGGGATGTCGGCCTGCGCGTCTTGCAGAATCTTGCGGCCTTCTTCGACGTTGGTGCCTTCGAGACGGACGACGAGCGGAACCTTGAAGCCGACTTCCTTGGCGGCGTTGACGACGGCGTGGGCGATGACGTCGCACTGCATGATGCCGCCGAAGATGTTGACGAGAACGCCTTTGACGTGTGGGTCGGCGAGGATGATTTTGAAACCTTCGGTGACGGCTTCTTCGGTGGCGCCGCCGCCGACGTCGAGGAAGTTGGCGGGTTCGCCGCCGGCGTGCTTGATGATGTCCATGGTCGCCATGGCGAGGCCTGCGCCGTTGACGAGGCAGCCGATGTTGCCGTCGAGTTGGACGTATGACATGCCGAACTTGCCGGCCTTGAGTTCGCCCGGGTCTTCTTCGGCGGGGTCGAAGAGGGCCTGGAGGTCCTTGTGACGGAAGAGGGCGTTGTCGTCGAAGTTGAACTTGGCGTCGATGGCGAGGACGCGGCCGTCGGGGTGGCCCTCGCTGGGCGGGGTGACGATGAGGGGGTTGATCTCGGCGATAGAGCAGTCTTTGTCGACGAAGAGGGCGGCGAGGGCGAGCATGATTTTGGCGGCTTGGCCGACCTGCTTGCCGGTGAAGCCGAGGCGGAAGGCGATCTCGCGGGCCTCGTGGGGCTGAAGGCCGAGGTGGGGATGGATGGGGGTTTTGATGATGGCGTCGGGGTTCTTGGCGGCGACCTCTTCGATTTCGACGCCGCCCTCGGCCGAGGCGATCAGCACGTTGCGGCGGGTGGCGCGATCGGTGGTGATGGCGAGGTAGTACTCCTTGGCGATGTCGACGCCTGCGGCGAAGAGGAGTTTGTTGACGTCGAGGCCGTCGGCGCCGGTCTGGGGGGAGACCATTTTGTTGGAGAGCATGAAGCGAGCCGCGTCTTCGGCTTTTTTGGCCGAGCGGACGAGCTTGACGAAGCCGGCCTTGCCGCGACCGCCCGCATGGACTTGGGCTTTGACGACGACGAGGCCGGCGTCGCCGAGGCCTTCGTCGGCGACGATGCGCTTGTAGGTGGAGGCGGCGTCTTCGACGGAATCGACGACGACGCCGGCGGGAACGGGGATGCCGGCGTCGGCGAGGATGTCGCGGGCCTGGTGCTCGTGGACTTTCATGCTGCCGCTCCAAGGAGTTGGTGAACTGAATATGACGCCGGACAGGCGTGGGATGTGTCGTGGGCGGGGCGTCGCGCGTCGGCTTGCTCTTTTCCTGAACGCATTTCCCCCTGAACAGGGTTCCGCGGCGGAAGAAGAGGCGTCTCACCCATGTCGATGGGGCGGGCATGATACCGCTTTGCGGCGAGCGGCTGAGTGCTTTGGGTGTCCGTGGTGCGAGCCGGATGATCGAGCGTGTCCGGGCCGGCAGCGGTCGGGATGTTCGCCGAGACGTGCCGCTGGCGCACGATTCGTCGTGGGAACGGTGAAGGATTGAAGCGAATGTCGCGGAATCGGGAGTCGCGTGATGGGGGGGCGTGCGGCGCTGCTAGTCTTGTGAAGTTGGGTGCGTCTGGCGCCGGGAAGCACGTTTGTCCGCGAGGGCCGCTTGTCCGTGGCGGTTCGCGATTCCGGTTCCGGGCTCTGTTGGTAACGACTCGGGCGCACCTCAGGTGGGAGAATCGCATGCCGCTGCAGGAGCATCCACATTTACGAAGCGCGTCACGTCCGCGGACCACGGGCGTGCCGGCGGTGTTTTTGGATCGTGACGATACGCTGATCTACTGCAATTCGGTGACGCCTGATGGGGATCTGGGGGACCCGAGCTTGGTGGAGTTGATGCCGGACGTCTATGAGGCGTTGCGGACGCTGCGGCAAGAGGGATTCACGCTGGTGTGCGTATCGAATCAAGCGGGCGTGGCGCGTGGGCGCTACGGGCCGGCGGAGGTCGATCGCGTGAACGCTCGTTTGAACGAGATGCTCGACGGGATGATCGTCGATTTTCGATATTGCCCGTTCCATCCGGAGGCGGTCGTGGAGGAATATCGGCATCCGGATCATCCGGACCGGAAACCGAATCCGGGGATGCTGCTGCGGTCTGCGGCGGATCTGGGCGTGGAATTGGCTCGGTCGTGGATCGTCGGGGATAAGCCGCGAGACTGCGAGGCGGGGTCGCGGGCCGGGACGGGCAGCGCGCTGATTTGTGGAGAACACGGCCGGACGGCGGAAGGGTGGTTGATGGCGCGCGACATTTCGGACGCGGCGGAGGCGATCGTGCGGGAGTCGCGTCTGGCGACGGTGCATCTGGCGCGTCAGCAGATTCAGGCGGAGCGCGCGGGAGTGTCAGGGAGCGTGGAAGAGCGCGGTGGGGGGGAAGCGGAGAAGCCGCGAGGGGAGACGGACGTGCGGTCGGCGAGTTGAGCCGCGTGGGCGGGGCGGAGGGGCGGGGGATTGTGGACAAGAGGCGGTCCGAGGACTTCGATCGGCGGGTCGGGTCGTGGATGAGCGCGGCTTGTGCGTGATTGACGTCAAGCTACATGCCGGATTTGTGCGCGTTGTTGAAGTGAGCGACCGCGGGCGCGCGCCGAATCGTCGTCATGGGGAGCAGACGGCCGACGCGGGTCGCTCGTTGATGTAATGTTCAGGCGTGCCGGCCGCGATGTGTGGGCGGCGTAATGAGACTCCGGTTGCGGGGAACGAATTGCTCGTTTCCGCGGCCGGTCGATGTGAAGGAGCCTTTCTATGGCGACTGTTAATTTCTCGATCACCGTGTCCGACGCGACCGACTTCGACAATAAGGGTTACAAGGACGCGTTGCAGGCGTTTCTGGACAACGCGGGGGCGTATTTCGACGAACTGGGCTCGGCGGGCGTGTCGGCGCCGACGTCGGTCGACAACTACGTGACGTGGGCGAACACGAGCCCGTGGTCGAGCACCGACCCGTCGACGGTGAAGCGTGTGAAACTGACGAACGCCGCGATTCAGAATCTCTATCAACAGCTTGCGAGCAACGAGCTGGGCGACTGGGACGAGGGCTAACCTCTGTGGGCTCGTCCGGGCATCTGGCGTAGATAGCAAGACGGCGACGGTGACGACCCGTCGCCGTTTTATTTCGCCCTTTTGTTGATCATCGCTATGGCCTCCGCGACTCTATTGCGGAAAGATTTGACGTCCTCGCTCGAGATGCGGCCGGACGCGATCAGTCGTTCGGATCGGGCGAGGTGATCGCGAGCGGTTGCGTTATCTCCAGCGATGACACTGGCTCGGACGAGTACGTTGAGAGTGTGCAATTCCCGGCGCGGGAAGTCGTCGGTCGGCGAGGGATCCGAGTCGAGGTCTCGGAGCGTCCGCTCGGCGATCGTCGCCGCGCGTTCATAGTCGCCGAGACTCAGCCACGCATCGGCCAGCGAGCCCGCGGTCGCGACCGTGCCTCGGCTGGTCGGCCCGGTCTGTTCACGAACGACTGGCAGGATCTCTTCGAGCACCGTCACGCGTTCTTCGTGGCGTCCGAGTCTGCTGAGCGCGCCCGCGCGGTTGACTTCGAAGCGAAGTCGTGGGACGGCGCCGATGGGTGCTCGTCGGACGTCTTGAAGGTGGCGGTCGGCGTAGTCGAGCGCTTCGGCGGCGGAGCGTTTTGCGAGCGCGCTGACGATGTTGGCGCGGATCAAGATGGTGGCGGGGTCGCTGGCGCCGAAGACGCGGACGCGGTGTTCGGCGGCGCGTTCGAGCCAGTGGAGTCCTTTGTCGAGTTCACCGGCTCGCTCGTAGCCGTAGCCGAGGTTGTTGTAGATCGTGGACCAGTGGCGGTGGTCGCGGTCGAGGCCGCCGGTCTCGGCTTCGCGGAGCGCTTGGAGGAGGAGGGGCTTGGAAGCCTCCCAGTCGTCGCGGCGTTGAGGGATGTTCGAGCGGCTGATGGTCAGGCCGACGCGGAGTTCGACGGGGACGTCGTCGGGATCGGCCTCGTGGATAGCGGCTTCGGCGAGTTGGTTGGCGCGGTCCATGGCGTCGAGGAGTTCCATGTCGAAGAAGGCGGAGGCGTAGCGCTGGAGGATGGCCGCTTCGAGGACGGGGTCGTCGAGTCCGTCGGCGGCGAATTGCTCGAAGGTGACGGTGTAGAGGTCTTCGAGTCGCGCGTCGGGGCCGAGTCGTTCGTCGTCGAGCGCGTCGAGCATGGTGTCCATGAGGTGGGAAGCGACCTGTTGTGTGATGGCTGCTTGTCGGGCCCGTTCGGCATCGGCGGCCTGGACTTCGAGTCGGGCGTTGAGTTCGACGGCGCCGAGAACACTTGCTGCGGCGAGCAGCGTGGCGGCGACGGCGACGGTGAACTTGCGGCGCTGGACGAATTTCTTGGTTCGGTAGACGAGGCCCGGCGGGCCGGCGAGGACCGGCTGGCGTTCGAGGAAGCGTTCGAGGTCTTCTTTGAGCGTGAGGGCGGAGGCGTAGCGTCGTTCGCGGTCTTTTTCGAGGCACTTGGCGACGATCCAGTCGAGGTCGGCGGCGAGGGCGCGGACGAGATCGTCTGGTTCGAGGCCGCGGTCGAGGGCGGTCTGGACGGCGAGCGGGTCGTTGCGGGCGGCCGAGCGGACGCGGGCGGACATGCGGGGCGGGGCGTCTTCGCGGAGGATTCGCTGGATGCCGGTGACGCCGGTCCTGCGCATGACCTCTTCGTCGAAGGGGAGTTCGCCGGTGAGGAGTTCGTAGAGGACGACGCCGAGGGAGTAGACGTCGGTGCGGGTGTCGATGTCGTAGAGGGCGAAGTCGGCCTGCTCGGGCGACATGTAGTCGGGCGTGCCCATGAGCTGGCCCTGCTCGGTCATCAGGGTTTGCTGGTTGGAGCGGGTGGCGAGGGCCTTGGCGACGCCGAAGTCGATGACCTTGGGCGTGGGCTCGTCGCGGTCGTCGGCGGCGACGAGGATGTTGGATGGTTTGAGGTCGCGGTGGAGGACGCCGCGTGTGTGTGCGTGGTGGACGGCGTCGCAGACGTGGATGAAGAGGCGGATGCGTTGTTCGATGGAGAGCTGTGCGGCGTCGGCGTAGGCGGTGATGGTGGGGCCGCGGACCCACTCCATGACGAAGTAGGGTTGCCCGGCGTCGGTGGCGCCGCTGCCGAGGACGCGGGCGATGTTGGGGTGGTTCATGCGTTCGAGGGCGTCGCGTTCGGCGTCGAAGCGCGCCAGCACAGCGCGGGAATCCATGCCGGGCTTGATGACCTTGAGGGCGAGGCGTTCGCGGGGCGGGTCGAGGCGTTCGGCGAGGTAGACGAGGCCGAAGCCGCCTTCGGCCATGAGGTCGAGGATGCGGTAGGCGTCATCGACGAGTTCGCCGGGTTGGTAGCGAAGAGGGCGCGCCGCACCGCGGGACCTTGACCCGGAACCGGCGGTCGAAGGAGGCGTGAAGCTGGTGCTCGCCGGCATGGAGGAACACTACCTCTGTTTCGAAGTCAAGAAAGTGGATCGGGGAGAAAGCGAGCGTTTCGTCGTGCGAGGGTCGTGGTCGGGCGCGAGGCTGTAGGTTCTACCGTCGGAGCGCCGACGCGCTGCGGATCGGCGGCCGATGTTCGGCGGCGTGGTCGGCGCAGCGCGGGCGCGAGTGATTTTGCTACGCGCGGAGTCGGCGGAGTGGGTCCATGACCGGAGCGGCGGAACAGTCGGGCGAGCGGGCGACGAGGGCGGGAGGTCTGCCGATCGTGCACGTGGCGGAGGATCGATCGTTCGTGGTGGTGAACAAGCCGGCGGGGTTGTTGTCGGTGCCGGGTCGTGGCGCGGAGCGTGACCCGGCGAAGGCGGACTGCGTGACGTCGCGGGTGCGGGCGGCGTTCCCGGAGGCGGCGGGACCGATGGTGGTGCACCGGTTGGACATGGAGACGTCGGGGCTGATGGTGGTGGCGCTGACGCGTCGTGCGCAGCGGGAGCTGAGCGGTTTGTTCGAGCGGCGGCGTGTGCGGAAGCGGTACGTGGCGTTGCTGGGGGCGGCGGCGAAGGCGAGCGAGGCCGAGGCGAGCGAGCGTGTTCAGCGGCTGCGGGCGATGGGTCGGGGCGAGGTGACGGCGGCGGTGCGGCTTGATCCGGACGATCGGCCGCGGCAGGTGTACGACCCGCGGCGTGGCAAGCCGACGCTGACGCGGTGGCGCGTGTTGCGGGATGAGGAGCGGCCGGGCACGTTCGCGGCGGAGGCCCGGGTGGACCGATCGGTGGTTCGCGTTGAGTTCGAGCCGGTGACGGGGCGTTCGCATCAGTTGCGTGTTCATGCTGCGCTCGAGGCGGATGCGGGCGGCGGAGGCGAGGCGGGGGGCGGCGGGTTGGGGCTGCCG
>Ga0207419_1001314_pt1 | contig 19062 bp, 19 predicted proteins | sample ElkSloMetagenome_4_FD_184723 | JGI IMG/M metagenome (GOLD analysis project Ga0207419, IMG submission 184723) | Hot spring microbial communities from Elkhorn Slough, Monterey Bay, USA - MD2A (version 2) | ecosystem: Environmental > Aquatic > Marine > Intertidal zone > Estuary: Microbial mat ...
ACAAAAGCTTTGGCTTTTGACTCTTGTCTAAACTAAAAAACCACACTTTTCTCAAAGTGTGATTTAGTGCTTATCGTGACCTCGACAGGATTCAAACCTGTAACCTTCTGAGCCGTAATCAGATGCGCTATTCAGTTGCGCCACGAGGCCTTTTTTTTGGATTGCAAATATAGCATCTTTTTGCTTAACGTAACAAAATCTTTTGCTGCTTTTTAAGGGTTTATGTTAAACTGCCCTGTTTTGTTATCAAATAGAATACTGTCGTTTGGAAAAAGATTCGTAAGAATGCCACTTTCAATAAGTTTTTCAGGTGTTTGTTTTATAATCTGATTATCTTTTATGAGTATAATTTGATCACAAATCTGTAATGATAAATTCATTTCATGTGTTGCGAAAAGAACGGCTTTTTTGGCATTTGATGATATTTTTTTTAAAAGTTTAAATATCAAAGCTTTGTAGTACAAATCAAGGTGGGAAGTAGGCTCATCTAACAATATTATATCGGTGTCTTGAGCTATTGCCCTTGCAATCAATGCCTTTTGAAGTTGACCATCACTTAGATTAACCAATCTATCGTTTCTTAAATCAAATAATTCTACCTGTTTAATTGCTTCATTAACCTTTTTCTTATCATTATCAGAATTGATCCCTAACCAATTAGTGTATGGTTGTCTGCCTAAAGCAACAAAGTCAGAAATACTTAAATTTTGAGGTTGAGGCTGCTTGGTTAAAACTATGCTTATTTTTTTTGCAAGCTCTTTCTGATTATATTTTCTAATTGATTTATTGTCGATAAAAAAATCACCGCCTAAAGTTGGTATTATACCTCCAAAACTTTTTAGTAATGTAGATTTTCCGATGCCATTCACACCTATTACAGCAATTAGATCTGCTCCGTTGAATTCTAGATTAATATTATCTAAAACAATTTTTTCGGGATTTTTATAACCAATTTTTAAATTCTTTGCCTCTAGACGCATGTTTAAAAATTTAATCTTCTTGTTTTTAAAATTAACCAAATCACTACCGGCGCACCTAGAAATGATGTCACGGCATTTATAGGTAGAATTAGGTCACTTGTTGGTAATTGAGCAATGCTATCGCATAACAGCATCACAACAGAACCACTAATCACAACAGAAGGCACCATGATTAAGTGCCTATTGGTTTTAAAGATAAGTCTTGATAAGTGTGGAATCGCCAGACCTACAAATGCAATAGGCCCTGCGAAGGCAGTTATGCAACCAGTTAGTATGCATGTCACTATCACAATCAAATATCTTAATTGATTAATATTCACTCCAAGACTTTTAGCGTAAGATTCTCCTAAGAGTAGGGCATCCAGTGGCTTAATAAGAAAAATACAGATAAGCATTCCAAATGTCCATAATGAGCCAAGGATGCTAACTTCTGTCCATGATAAATCTCCTAAACTACCGAGAGACCAAAAAATGTAGCGTTGTAATTCGTCTGAAGCACTAAAATAAGATAATACACTAACTATAGCGCCAGTTAAACTTGCAAACATTAAACCTATTATTAGTAAGGCCATCGTGTCTTTAATTCTTACAGATGTTATTAAAATTGAACCCATTACAAGAATGCTTCCTATACTAGATGCAATAACCACGGAGCTTTTTGAATAAAAAACTGAGTTTCCAAGGCTTAATCCCAGGAGACTACTTCCCATAATAAGCAAGGCTACTCCTAAACCAGCACCACTGCTAAGACCAAGTACGTAGGGACCAGCTAAAGGATTTCTAAAAAAAGTTTGCATCAGTAGTCCACTTACCCCTAATCCCGAGCCTACCATAATTGCTGTAAAAGCTTTTGGCAATCTATACTCTAAAATTATGTACGTCCAGGTACTTTGAGAACTTTCTCCTGTAAATATGGCTGAGAAAATATCTGTAAGAGGAATTGAAACTGAACCTAGACTTACATTAAGAAAAAAAAGACATGTAAATAGTAACATAAAGCCGATAAAAGAAAGTATATTTTTACTCACTATTCTAAGGGTTTAAAGAAATAGAATTTGTGATTAGGCAGTAATTCTGGGTGAAAAATTTTTACTAAATCTTTTAAAACGATGTCTGGTCGATTAGGAGCTAATTCATAATAAAGAACTCCGCCATTTATTCCCTTTGTTAATGAAAATGTATAAATCTGTTTATCTTTAAATGCTTTGAATTGTGCGTAATGAGATTGATTCTCGATCATCTGATCATAAGATGTAAATTGTGCTGGTCCAATCCAATATTCAGCGTCCTTCGCTTCATTTAAAACACTTTCTAAAGATAGAGACAAGCTTCCTGAGCCTTCAGTATTTCTGTAAATATATAGCGAATTAGCATCACAAAGTAATTGTGCCTGCCACGATTCACCAGAGGGCAAATACCAAGTATCCTTCCATAATGCACCAGATATGACGGTAGGTCTCTTATCTGCTTCGGATGCTAATTTTTTTGTTTTCAAATATTCAGTCTTAATCCCTTCAAAAATTGTTTCTGCTTCTTCTAACTTGTCAAACAAGACACCAAAAAACTTTATCCATTCTGCTTTACCTAAGGCTTTTTTTTCAGTCCAATCTCCATTGTAAATAACAGGAATACCAGCTTTTGATAAGCTTTCAATACTTTTGTTTTGGCCTTTTACAGCAAAGGCTACCAGAGCATCAGGATTTATATTAATCAATAATTCTGTGTTTAAGCTCTCATTCTGGCCCACATCTTTTATTTTTCCTTCCGCTACTAAATTTATGGCCTTTTCAGTTGATATGTAATTGGTATTTGGAAATCCTACCAGCCTACTTAAGACGCCTAAAGTATCAAGAGAAGGAATATGAGTTGTTGATGTTGTCACTAAATTATCAATGGGTATTTTAACCCTGGCGTCGAATTTCAAACTATCAAATTCTTCAGTTTTATTTCTGTATAAGTAATATGTAAAACTTTTACCTGACTCTGGCCAAGGATTATTTACCTTTAAAATATATCCTTCTTTAACCATTTCAACATCAAAGCCATATGCGTATTCAATATTGCTACTTTTGGTTTCAGATGAAGTAATATTTTTTTCTTCTTTAATGTTTTTACAGGAAGATAAAAGGATTAGTAGATAGAACCAGCGCATTGAAATAAATTTATAATACAAAAATATAATTATTAAATGCTTTTGATAGTATTAAAAACAATAAAACCCATACGTTAAAGCATGGGTTTTAGAAAAAATATTTTAAGAGTTAATCTATTATTATTTTTCTTGTGAGGGATTGTTTTATTTCTGGTGAAGAAATTCTAAGAAGATAAACACCTTTATTAAAAGAACTTACATCTAATTGATTTTTGTTTGAAGTTGTAATTAATTTACCTGTTATGTCATATAATTCAACATTCAAGTCACCAAAGTTGCCTTCAATATTTAGTGTAGTGCTTGCAGGATTAGGATAAATATTTAAATCAAAATCCAGAAAGCTTTGAGTGCTTAAGTTGTTAGGAAATGGATCAAGAGTCGTTATTCCGGAATTGTTAGGATCTAACCAGTCTCTTAATCTTGTACTTGAAGAGCTTCCATTGTTCCAGGCGTGGTTAAGTCTTCCATAAACATCAAATTCCCCATTATTGACAGTACCGTTACAGGCGGCAGCTCCAGCCGTCAAAACACCTATTACTCTACCATCTTGATTGAATAATGGTGAGCCTGATGAGCCCGGTTCAGTTACACCTGTTTCCCACTCATTTATGAGCCATAAGTTTTGTCCGTTTGCTGCAATGCTTTGAGGTGAGTCATCATCTCTACAAACTTTCATTATATCTCCGCTGGGGTGATGTATTCCAACAGTATAGCTAGCCACATCAGTGCTTACATCCCAGCCATTCCACACTAAATCCCAGGATGAGGGTAATGGTGCAGTAATTTCTAGTAGTGCAAAATCTGATGCTTGATTATTAGCTCGAATCACTGCACCGCTAGCAGTTTGATCAAATGCTCCATTCTGAGAATTAGTATTTGATGCACATACTGGATTTGGACTTCTCCAATTAAATCTGAATGCCCATGAACCAACATTACCTCCCAAACAATGATCTGCAGTTAAAAAATATGGAGATTGATCGTTATTAGTATTGTTCACCAAACTGCCTGTACAGAACCCACTACCAAGGACTATCATACCAACAGATTTTTTTAGTTCATCTTTTAATGGATCAAAATCAGTCCCAATTGTACAGTCTACATCCAAATTACAGGCTCCTGAACTATTTAAATTTTTGTGATTATTCTTAAAATCGTTTACACTTCGATAACCGTGAATTGCTTTACTGATATGAAGCTTTCCTTGACCTATTTTATTTGATGGTTCAAAATATTCAATATAAACATTGTCTCCATCTACAAGCCATGAACCAAAGAGCATATCTTCTCTGTTTTGTGTATGGGTATAAGCTCCTAATAAATCTGTTCTTTCTTTATTATAGAAGTATAGTTTTCCACCTTCGGGAATATAAAACTCATCAAATATAAAATTAAGTGTTTTTGCACCTTCAGAAGACACATTTGTAATCCAATATCTGCTTCCGTCAGAAAGATTTTTCCATTCTCCATGATTTTGCATGCCAATATCTACTGTATGCTCATATCCGAACCTCCAAGGTTTACCACCTTTTATGTCATTTTCTTTATCTTCTTCAATGAGTTTCTGTAAGTCGAAACTTGGTAATTCTATTTTATCTATGTCTGAGTTATCCGATTCCCAGCTTAATGGTCTACCTTCATTGGTAACTTGTGAAAACACAACTGTAGGTAAAAACAATAACAAGAGTAATATTTTTTTCATTTTAATAATTTTTAGTAAAAATATAAAACTCGTGCGGTTTCAAAACAAAAAAGGGCAATTCTTTCGAATTACCCTTTGTTAAATTAGTTAATTGTTTTTTTTACAATATCAACATTGCATCTCCATAAGAGTAAAATCTGTATTTTTCTTTGACGGCTTCTTTGTATGCTTTTTGCATTAAATCGTGTCCCATAAACGCTGAAATCATCATGAGTAAAGTTGATTTTGGCATATGGAAGTTAGTGACCATACAATTTGCAATTCTAAAATCATAGGGAGGAAAAATGTATTTGTTTGTCCATCCTTCAAAATCGTTCAATGTGTCATCAGAATTTACAGCAGTTTCAATAGTTCTCATTACTGTTGTACCTACTGCACAAATTCTTTTCTTGTTAGACTTTGCTGTATTTACGATGTCTGTAGCCTCTTTTTCAATCTTAACTTGTTCACTGTCCATTTTATGCTTGGAAAGATCTTCAACTTCAACGGGATTAAAAGTCCCCAGACCTATGTGTAAAGTAACTTCGGCAAAATTGACTCCTTTAATTTCAAGACGCTTCATTAGGTGTTTTGAAAAGTGTAAACCTGCTGTTGGAGCAGCTACTGCACCTTCTTCTTTAGCATAAATGGTTTGATATCTTTCTTCATCTTCTGGTTCAACCGGTCTACTAATGTATTTTGGAATTGGTGTTTCTCCTAATTCGTAAAGTTTTTTTCTAAACTCCTGATAAGAACCATCGTATAAAAATCTTAGGGTTCTTCCTCTTGAAGTAGTGTTATCTATTACCTCAGCTACCAGACTCTCGTCTTCGCCAAAATAGAGTTTATTTCCGATTCTTATTTTTCTTGCCGGATCTACAAGAACATCCCATAATCTGGTATCGGGATTTAATTCTCTAAGCAGAAAAACTTCAATCCTAGCGCCTGTTTTTTCTTTATTACCAAAAAGTCTGGCAGGAAATACTTTTGTGTTATTGAAAATGAACACATCATCTTCGTCAAAATAATTAATTAAATCCTTAAAAATTTTATGTTCAATTTTTCCCGTGTCTCTATGAACAACCATTAAACGAGATTCGTCTCTGTGGTCTGCTGGATGTTCAGCAAGAAGTTCTTTAGGTAAATCGAAGTCAAATTGCGATAATTTCATTCCCATATTGAAGTGTTTTTGAAAAAGTTGCAAATATAGACTTTTCAATACCCCTTTGTCAAGTGTTTTAATCTTTAATTACAAAATCAATAAAAATTAAAATTATTTTTATTTAATATTTATGCTGTATAATGTAAATTTCTTTCAATGACCTGAATAACAGGTGAGTGATTTGATATATTCATTAATGATTTTATATGCAAAGATCTCTTCATTAATGACTGTAATTTTTCTGTTTAAAATCATTGAAATTAGAAAAGTACTTTCTATGTCATATTCATCTGAATTAAATTTTTTTCAGTCTTACATCTTGCTTAATTAATAGACGTAATCTTTGTTATTTTGTTAGATATAATTATTGAAAAGATATTAATTAAAATTGAATTTGCTCAGATCCTTTCTATCCGCATAAGAAATTGCACCTTACCTAAGAAATAAAAACATTTATAGTTTGTGTAAAAGATTTTTATGTCTTAATTTTGCAAACCGTTTAAAATAACATTATTTATGTCTAGAGTTTGTGAGCTAACAGGAAAAAAAGCAATGACAGGTAATCACGTTTCACACGCGTTGAATAGAAGAAAACGTAAATTTAATGTGAATCTAATTAAAAAGCGCTTCTATATACCTGAGGAAGATAAATGGATCACACTTAAAGTTTCTACTTCTGCTTTAAAGAATATCAATAAAAAGGGTATTACAGCTGTTTTGAAAGAAGCTAGAGAAAAAGGTTTTTTAAAAAAATAAATTAAAGGAAAATGGCTAAGAAAGGCAATCGTGTTCAAGTAATATTAGAATGTACAGAACATAAAAATTCTGGTAAGCCGGGAACATCTCGTTATATCACTACAAAGAATAAGAGAAACACTCCGGACAGAATGGAATTAAAAAAATATAATCCCATCTTAAGAAAGATGACAATCCACAAGGAGATAAAATAATAAGTTATGGCAAAGAAATCAGTAGCAAGTATCCAAACTGGAAGTAAAAGATTGACAAAAGCTGTCAAAATGGTAAGGTCAGAAAAAACTGGTGCTTACACTTTTGTAGAGCAAATAATGAGTCCTGAAGATGTAAACGACTTCTTCAAAAAATAAATTATACTTATAGACTATTATATAAGCCGTTAATTATTTAACGGCTTTTTTCGTTTTTCAATAACTAAGTCTATTTAATTTATATTTGCTTTTCAAATTTCAAAAGAATGGGAATTTTTAATAAACTTTTTAATAAAAACAAAAAAGAAGATCTTGATGATGGACTGGAAAAGTCCAAATCAAGTTTCTTTAATAAGTTGTCTAAAGCTGTCGCAGGTAAGTCTAAAGTTGATGATAGTGTTTTAGATGACCTTGAAGAGGTTTTAATTTCTAGCGATGTTGGCGTAGCGACTACTGTAAAAATTATTGACCGCATTGAAGAAAGAGTAGCGAGAGATAAATATCTGGGAACTGACGAGCTTAATAAAATTTTACGTGAAGAAATTGCGGGTCTTCTTGCTGAAAATGAACACAAATTAGATGAAGACGATTCCAAAAAGCCTTACGTCATTATGGTTGTTGGTGTCAATGGAGTTGGTAAGACTACGACTATAGGTAAGCTAGCGACCCTTTTTAAAAATCAAGGCTTATCTGTGATATTAGGTGCAGCTGATACTTTTAGAGCTGCGGCCGTAGAACAATTAGACATTTGGTCGCAAAGGGTTGGTGTCCCCATTGTAAAACAACAAATGGGAAGCGATCCTGCATCTGTGGCCTATGATACGGTTCAAAGTGCGGTAAAACAAAATGCAGATGTTGTTTTAATAGATACGGCAGGAAGGTTACACAACAAAGTAAATTTAATGAAGGAGTTGACTAAAATAAAACGTGTTATGCAGAAAGTTGTTGGTCATGCTCCAAATGAAGTCCTATTAGTTTTGGATGGTTCGACTGGTCAAAATGCTTTTGAACAAGCTAAACAATTTACCGCCGCAACAGAGGTTACTTCATTAGCCGTCACAAAACTAGACGGAACAGCAAAAGGTGGAGTCGTTATTGGAATAAGCGACCAATTTAAAGTACCTGTGAAGTATATTGGAATAGGAGAAAAAGCAACGGATCTTCAACTTTTCGACAAAAACGAATTTGTAGACTCATTTTTTAAAGCCTAAAAATGTCTGAAAACAAACCAGCTCCTTTTACGAATCCTCGCAATAAAATCACAATTTATAAGATCATAGCCATCTATTCGGCTTTTTATGTATTGATGAAATTTTATGCCATTTTTGTAGAAGGCTCTTGGCTGTTACCAAACCTAATTCTTTGTGCACCAATGGTTATCATAGGATCAATAGCCTTCCAGCAACTTAAAAAACAAAAGACCAGCTGGTGGTACATTTTAGTGGCGGTTATTGCTGTAAGTACTTTAAGGTATTATGAGGCGGAATGGGTTATTTGGTTAAATCAAAATTTATAAAATATGCGTACAAAAACGCTTAAAAAGAATAAAATTAATCTGGTGACCTTAGGATGTAGTAAAAACATCTATGATTCTGAGGTTATCATGGGCCAGCTGAAAGCTAATGGTAAAGAGGTGGCACATGAAGAAGAGGGGAATATTGTTGTTGTGAATACTTGTGGATTTATTGATAATGCCAAGGAGCAGTCTGTAAATACTATTTTAAATTACGCCCAACTTAAGGAAGAAGGTGAGATTGAAAAATTATTTGTTACAGGTTGTTTATCTGAAAGATATAAACCTGATTTAGAAAAAGAAATACCAAATGTAGACGCCTATTTTGGAACAACAGATTTACCACTTCTACTCAAAGCCTTAGGCGCAGATTACAAACACGAATTGATAGGAGAGAGGCTGACTACAACCCCAAAAAACTACGCTTACCTGAAGATTGCAGAAGGTTGTGACAGACCTTGTTCTTTTTGTGCAATACCTTTAATGAGAGGAAAACACAAAACAAAACCTATTGAAAATCTAGTTAAAGAGGCTCAAAAGCTTGCAGCAAATGGCGTTAAAGAATTAATTCTAATTGCTCAGGATTTGACCTACTATGGTTTAGACTTATATAAAAAACGTCGCTTGGCAGATTTACTTAAAGCACTTGTTCAGGTTGATGGCATAGAATGGATAAGATTGCATTATGCCTTTCCTACAGGTTTTCCGGAAGATGTTTTAGATGTCATTAGAGAAGAACCCAAAGTTTGTAATTATATTGATATTCCACTACAGCATATTTCTGACGATATCCTAAAATCAATGCGAAGAGGAACAACTCATGAAAAAACCACAAAACTTCTTAAACTTTTTAGAGAAAAAGTACCTGGGATTTGCATTCGCACTACTTTAATTGTTGGTTATCCAGGCGAAACAGATGCTCATTTTGAAGAGCTTAAACAATGGGTAAAAGACATGCGCTTTGAAAGACTAGGCGTTTTTACTTATTCTCATGAAGAAGATACACACGCCTTCAATCTGGAAGACGATGTTCCTCAGGAAGTTAAAATGGACCGAGCTAATGAAATTATGGAAATTCAATCACAGATTTCATGGGAGCAAAATCAAGAGAAAGTTGAGAAGCTGTTCCAATGCGTGATAGATCGAAAAGAAGGTAATTATTTTGTTGGTAGAACTGAATTTGATTCACCTGATGTCGATAACGAAGTTTTGATTGATGCAGATAAACACTATTTAAAAATTGGTGATTTTTGCAATGTAAAAATAATCGAAGCTCATGATTTTGATTTATACGCAGAGCCAGTTTGATCTAGTTTTTATCCATAAATTCTTTTATTTTTCGCTCTTCCCATTGTTTGGTAAATAAAAAATTTCTGCCGAATACTCCAAACCAGTGAAAAAATAAACCAATTCCCCAAAAGAAGGCAGTCGAATAGTTTTCAAGGTTTAAAAACTGATCACCTTGAAATATGTTGTTGGCAAAAACAAGTAAAGCAGTATTGACCATCAGATAAAAAAAAGGTGCCAGTAAAATCCACTGATATCTTTTACTCTTTTCTTAGCTCTTAAGTATTTTTCTTCTTGGATGTAAGATTCTTCATTTTCCATCATGTTGAGATTTTTAGATGTTATCTTTTTTCATTAACTCTTTTATTTTTCGTTCTTCCCAGTTCTTACCGTAACCAAAAACGGTAAACGCATGAATAACGACACCAACACCCCAACCAGCAGCAGCAAACCAAAACCACTGAAATTCCCAGTAGGTTAAATAGTTAATCAATGCCAAAAGAGGAATAATTAAAGAATAAGAAATGAGATTGCTATAAAAACCTTTTAACTCTTCAACGCGCTCTTTTGCTTTCAGGTAACGGCTATTCTCAGGATTAAAATCTTTAGTTTCCATATTGATTACGTTTAAAATTCAAGATATACCAAAATTAAACAATTATTAATAAATCATAAAATTAAAAAAAGTTGAAAATTTTCAAAGAAGATTTTTTTCAATATAGTTTGGTCCTTAAAAGATTCAGATATTTAGAAACTCGTAGATGTTACAATATACTTAACATGTGTTTTTAAAGTTATTTTGGATTTATATTTGTTTCAAAATCATAATATGACTGACTGTATAAGCTATGAGCAAACTAAAAGATTCAAATCCCTTTTCATAGATTATATAGATCAAGACCCTAAAACTTATCCGTTCTACAATTTGTTTCCATCAATGGATAATTTCAAAGCTCAAATCGAAAACAAAAGACTCAATTATGAGCCAGGTCACAGGGAATTAGTGGTAAAACAATTACAAAACCAATATTCCAATTTTAAACTTTCTTTATCGACAAAGAAGAATATTAATTATCTCTTAGACGAGAACACCTTTACAATTACCACAGGACATCAACTCAATCTTTTTACAGGACCACTTTACACTTTTTATAAAATAATTTCTGTCATCAATTCCTGTAAAATCTTGAATAAAGAGTATTCAGCCTATAAATTTGTACCTGTCTTTTGGTTAGCCTCTGAGGATCATGATTTTGAGGAAATCAATTTTTTTAATATTCACTCTAGTAAATTCTCCTGGGATAAAGAAGTCTCTGGCGCAGTTGGAGAAATATCAACTGAAGGATTGGAGAGTGTTTTTAAGAATTTCAAATCAATTTTGCCAAAAGGTAAGTCAGCAGATGAATTGATGTCTTTATTTAAATCCACCTATCTTGAACACAATAGCTTATCTGAGGCCAGTATTTTTTTATATAATTATTTGTTCGGAGAAGAAGGTTTGATCGTCTTAGAACCTAATCATAATAATTTGAAATCTACGTTCAAATCTTTTATCAAAAAAGAAGTATTGGAAAAGGTCACTTTTGAGAGCGTCAATAAAACCTCCCAAGATTTAAAAGATCTAAATTATCATGAACAGGTTACTCCTAGAGAAATTAATTTTTTTTATAAAACAGATAATCTGAGAGAGCGAATAATCTTCAAAGACGATAGATATTATATAAATAAGACGGACATTTCGTTCAGCAAAGATGAAATACTTTTTGAAATAGAAAGTAATCCTGATCGATTTTCACCTAATTCTTTACTCAGACCTTTGTATCAGGAGGTTTTACTACCTAATTTGTCTTATGTTGGTGGTGCCGGAGAATTAGCGTATTGGCTTCAATTAAAATCTACTTTTAATGAATTTGATGTCATTTTTCCCATGCTTCAAATGAGAAATTCTGTATTGGTACATTCTGAAAAGACGAGAAATAAATTAGAAAAAATAGGAAGATCTCCTAAAGAATTATTTCAATCTGAAATAGACTTGAAGAACCTTCACACAAAAGAAATTTCAGAAATTAATATTGATTTTTCAGTGCAAAAGAAGCATCTCGAGGAACAGTTTAAAGCCTTATATAAACTTGCCGAACAAACCGACAAGAGTTTTCTAAATGCAGTCGCCGCACAAGAAACCAAGCAAAAAAATGGACTTGATAAGTTGGAGAAAAGATTATTGAAAGCAGAACGGCTAAAGTTGAAAGACGAATTAAATAGATTGATTCTACTGCAAGAAAAATTATTCCCCAATGGAAATCTTCAGGAGCGGTATGTCAACTTTTCTGACCTTTATTTAACGTATGGAGATTCTTTCAAAAGCTTTCTACTAGAAAACCTTGATCCTTTTAATTACAAATTTTTACTTATAGAATTGTCTACTTCACCTAAAAGTATTCCAGACAAATTCACGACAGATTGTATTTAACTTCAATTTTCATATTGCTTTAAGCAGAGTTATCTACCTTAGCAATTTTTAAAAAAACAAAGAATGAATAGTATGCACGCCATTGATATTGAAACCGTCGAAATGACGTTAGATATCATGAAGTACGCCATTAATAGAATATCAAATACCAATCCGGAATTAGGTTCACCTAAAAAAGAAGAACTTTTAGATAAATTAGTGGGAGAAACTATTACCGAAAATGGTATTGGTGGGGAAAAGGCTTTTCAGCTTTTTAAAGATATTTTGGTTAAAGCCTCTGTGCCTGTCGACCATACAAGACACTTAGCATTTGTGCCGGCGGCACCAACCAGGGCGGCAACTCTTTTCGACTTAGTAACATCTGCCTCTAGTATTCATGGCGCTTATTGGATGACAGGTGCAGGAGGTATTTATTGTGAAAATCAAGCTATGAAATGGCTTGTATCGCTTACAGGCTTACCTGGGTCTGCTTTCGGCGTATTCACAAGTGGAGGAACCGCAGCAAATCTTTCTGCAATGATTGCGGCCAGAGAATACTGGAGAAGTTTAAATGACGAAAACAAAGCTTATAAAGCCCTTTTGATTACCTCAACTGGTGCACATTCGTCGATTAAATCCATGGCGCAGGTGATAGATGCCGATATTATTTTGGTAGATGATGATGAAGATGACCGATTAACCGGTAATTATTTACAGAAAAAAATCAAGAGTTTATCCAGAATTGACAGAAAACGACTTTTTGCTGTCATTGCAACGGGTGGTACAACAAACGCCGGAATTATTGATGAGTTAGATACCATTGCTGAAGTATGTGAAAAAGAAAAACTTTGGTTTCACGTAGATGCGGCCTACGGCGGTGGCGCACTCGCAGCTCCATCTGTACGTCATCTTTTTAATGGGATTGAAAAAGCAGACAGCATTACAATAGACCCACACAAATGGCTTTTTTCTCCCTATGATTGCGGGGCAGTAATTTATAAAAACCTACAGTATGCAAAAAATGCACATTCACAGAAAGGAGCATATTTGGATATCTTTAAAGATGAAGGAGCCCAGGGATTCAATCCAGCAGATTATCAAATACAATTAACCAGACGATTAAGAGGATTGCCTCTTTGGTTTTCTTTAGCTATGCACGGTACAAAAACTTATGAAATGGCTATTGAAAGGGGTTTAGAATTAGCAAAATTTGCCGGCGAAACTATAGAATCTATGTCTCATGTTAATTTAGTCAGAGAGCCGGGACTTTCTTGCGTATTGTTTGAAAGAGAGGGTTGGAAGCCTGAAGATTACAGGAATTGGACTTATGATAACCATAAAAAAGGTTTTGCTTTGGTTACACCAACTAAATGGACTATAAATAACCAAACCAAAACCATTTCCAGATTTTGTTTTATTAATCCTGATACTACTGAAGAAGATGTCATCAAGATTTTGAATAGTATGAAATAATTACATCACAGGAATTTCTACATAGGTATCATCCCAGGCTAAGAGTAATCCATACACACCATCCTTTAATTTTCTGGTAGTCATGGAGAATGTCTCAACATCAGCGGCAGTTTTCATGGTTTTAACTTCAACCCTGGCTACATCTTTACTCTCGTCATATCGGTAAGCCCCCCATTGATTAAGCTCTTTATTGAGGATAATTGTCCAATTCTCTTGGTTTGGAATTGTAAACAGGGAATAAGTTCCAGCTTTAATTTCTTTTCCACCAAAATTTACATTTTCGTAGAATGTTATTTCTGTTGCTTCATTAGCACCTGTTCGCCATACTTTTCCGTAGGGTACCAGTTCACCAAAGACATCTCTGCCTTTTTTTTGAGGTCTGCTATAAATAACCCTCATAAAAGATTTTCCATCATCCGTTCTAAGAATATGTGCATCCATAGCACTAACATCTACTTTTGGAAAGTCCTGAGCGTTGATGTTGCCAAAACAAATAAGTGAAATGAATAAGGTAATAATTTGTGTTTTCATATTTTATTTTTTAGTTCTGCTTTAATGAAATTCTAATGTACTTTTTATCTCATAAAAACTTACTTTTTTAACACAAAATTGTTGATAACTACTCGCTATAACCCGTTATTAATTTGAGTACATACGAGGGCATTAGTTATATTTGTATGGTTATGAACAAAACATAAATTTTTTATGAGTGAAGAGATAAATAAAAATCAATATTCCGCAGATAGCATTCAGGCATTAGAAGGTATTGAGCACGTGAGAATGAGACCTTCAATGTACATTGGAGATGTAGGGCCAAGAGGTCTTCATCACTTGGTTAGCGAGGTTGTAGATAACTCTATAGATGAAGCTATGGCAGGTCACTGTGATAGTATCAAAGTTGTATTAGAAGAAGATCAGTCTATAAGTATTGAAGATAATGGTAGAGGTATACCCGTAGATCTTCATAAAAAAGAAGGCGTTTCTGCTCTGGAAGTGGTAATGACCAAAATTGGTGCTGGTGGAAAGTTTGATAAAGACTCTTATAAAGTATCAGGTGGACTTCATGGTGTTGGTGTATCTGTGGTGAATGCGTTGTCTACAAAATTACAGGCGACCGTGTATAGAGATGGCAAAATTTGGCAACAAGAATATGAAAGGGGCAAAGCCTCTTATCCTGTTAAACAGATAGGTTCAACAGACCTTAATGGAACCAAGGTCACTTTTGTGCCTGATGCTGATATTTTTCAGGAGAGCACGATATTTAAATATGAAACTTTAGCGAAACGTTTAAGAGAGCTTGCTTTTTTAAATAAAGGAATTACAATCAGCATTACCGATAAAAGAGCGAAAGATGAAGAGGGGAATATAGTAAGTGAAACATTTCATTCTGAACATGGTCTTAAAGAATTTGTTAGATTTTTAGACAGCACTCGTGAGCCGCTTATTGGTGACGTCATCAGCATGGAAGGAGAGAAAAATGATATTCCAGTTGAAGTTGCCATGATCTATAATAATTCTTATGCCGAGAATTTATATTCATACGTAAACAATATTAATACTCACGAAGGAGGAACGCATTTATCAGGATTTAGAAGAGGTCTAACCAATACTTTAAAAAAATATGCGGATTCTTCTGGTATGTTAGATAAATTAAAATTTGAAATCACCGGTGATGATTTTAGAGAAGGCCTTACAGCTATCGTCAGTGTAAAAGTTGGTCATCCACAATTTGAAGGGCAAACCAAAACCAAATTAGGTAATAGGGAAGTAACTTCTGCGGTTTCTCAATCTGTTTCAGAAATGCTTGAAATTTATCTGGAAGAAAATCCTAATGACGCAAAAACGATTGTTCAAAAAGTAATTTTGGCGGCGCAGGCCAGACATGCGGCTAAGAAAGCCAGAGAAATGGTCCAACGTAAAACCGTTATGGGTGGTGCAGGATTACCAGGCAAACTTTCGGACTGCTCAGAACAAGATCCAACTCAATGTGAAGTATTTCTTGTCGAGGGAGATTCGGCAGGTGGAACTGCCAAACAGGGTAGAGATAGAAATTTCCAGGCAATTTTACCATTAAGGGGTAAAATTCTCAATGTAGAAAAAGCCATGCAACACAAGGTTTTTGAGAATGAGGAAATTAAAAATATCTATACCGCGCTAGGGGTGACCATAGGTACAGAAGAGGATCCCAAGGCCTTAAATCTTTCAAAGTTAAGATATCACAAAATTGTAATCATGTGTGATGCTGATGTTGATGGTAGTCACATTTCAACCTTAATTTTGACCTTCTTCTTCAGATATATGAAAGAATTGATAGAAGCTGGTCACGTATATATTGCAACTCCACCGCTATATCTTGTAAAGAAAGGTAGTCGAAAAAGATATGCGTGGAATGAAAAAGAAAGAGATGAAATCGTCTCCGAGTACAAAACAGGAGCAGCTGTACAACGCTACAAAGGTTTGGGAGAGATGAATGCCGATCAATTATGGGATACAACTATGAATCCAGATTTTAGAATTCTTAGAAGGGTGACTATAGACGACTCTGTAGAGGCAGATAGAATTTTCTCTATGCTCATGGGCGATGAGGTACCGCCGAGAAGAGATTTTATTGAGAGAAATGCTGTCTACGCTAATATTGATGTCTAATTCAATTTTGCATAGTTTCACCTTTTTAGTCTTACAATGAGGTATTTTTTATCACTGTTTCTTGCTATTTCATTTTTCGTGACCAATGCGCAAGAAATAGATCAAGAAATTATTGATGATAGTTTTGAACTCATTTATGATGATATTGAGCAATTTAGTGAAAAATTTTACGAACCGGGCTTAAGTGCATTAGTGCATGCCATAAGTAATGGCTGGACTCAATCCGCAAGTGTAAAAGATAAATGGAAATTTGATGTCAGCTTAGTGAGTAATATTACTATTGCAGGTTCAGATTCTAGGGAGTTTGTCTTTAGAGAGTCCGAATACAATAGTATAAGACTTAAAAGTGGTGAACCTCAAACCAACGTTTCGACTGTTTTAGGAGAGAATCAGCCAGATATAAGTTTTTTCTTATCGCTGGATCTTTCTGAAAATGAAACCAGAGATATCGAATTAAAATACCCGAATGGTATTGCAAGTGTTGTCAATTTTATGCCTACAGCGTTTTTGCAAGCTAGCGTAGGTATTGGTCATGGTTTTGAAGTTAGAGCCAGATATTTTCCAAACTTAAACTATCGTGATATCAATGCTCAATTTTTTGGGTTTGGAGTTCAAAATGAAATTACTCAATGGTTAGAATTGAAAGATAATTTTCCTCTTCATATTTCTGCTTTCGTGGGTTATACCAATTTTAGTGGGAGATATAATTTTACAGGGTCTGATAGAATAGAAGATTTAGATGGAAGAATAAGTTCTAATGCCAATTCATGGCTTTTTTCTGGAATTGTTTCTACAAAGTATGCCAAACTAAACTTTTATGGAAGTTTAGGTTACGTTTTAGGAAGTGCAGAAACTACAACAAGTGCTACTGGCGTTTACAGATTAAATAGAGAATCCGGCGACATCCCTTTAGGCTTCGATATTCAGCCTTATACTGTTGAATCTAATGTAAATGGCGTGAGATTAAATGTAGGGGCAAATTATAAATTAGGAGACCTCAAAGTATTCAGTGACTTTTCCCTACAGGAATTCAGTACAGCTAGTCTTGGTGTGATATATAGCATCAATTAAATAAATAAAACTGACAATTCTCATAACTTTTTAGTGCTTTTAAACTCTTTAAAACGTTGTATTTCATTATTTTTGGAGCATTAATATCTTAATCAAAAAATACAAATAAAATGAAAGTAACAGTAGTGGGTGCAGGCGCAGTTGGTGCAAGTTGTGCAGAGTACATTGCCATCAAAAATTTCGCTTCAGAAGTAGTTATACTAGATATCAAAGAAGGTTTTGCAGAAGGTAAAGCCATGGATTTGATGCAAACAGCAACATTAAATGGATTTGACACAAGAATTTCAGGTTCCACAAATGATTATTCTAAAACTGCTGGAAGTGATGTCGCCGTAATTACAAGCGGTATCCCAAGGAAACCTGGTATGACGAGAGAAGAGTTGATTGGTATTAATGCTGGGATTGTCAAAGAAGTGTCCGAAAATCTTGTAAAGCATTCCCCTGAGGTAATTATCATCGTAGTAAGTAATCCAATGGATACGATGACATATTTAGCGCATCAAAGCTTAGACCTGCCTAAACATAAAATTATTGGAATGGGTGGTGCTTTAGATTCAGCACGTTTTAAATACAGATTGGCTGAGGCTTTAGAATGTCCAGCATCTGATGTAGGTGGAATGGTGATCGGAGGTCATAGCGACACAGGCATGTTACCGCTCACTAGATTAGCTACGAGAAACAGCGTGCGAGTCACAGAATTTTTATCTGATGAAAGATTAGAACAAGTAAAAGAAGACACTAAAGTTGGCGGGGCAACTCTGACCAAATTATTAGGTACAAGTGCCTGGTATGCGCCCGGTGCAGCAGTTTCTTCTTTAGTTCAATCTATTGCTTGTGACCAGAAGAAAATGTTCCCTTGTTCAACCTTATTAGATGGTGAATATGACTTAAATGACATCTGCATTGGTGTTCCTGTGATTATTGGTAAGAATGGTATCGAAGAAATCGTAGAATTAGACTTAACCGATCAGGAAAAAGCTAAGCTAAAAGAAAGCGCAGATGGCGTAAGAAAAACAAACGGATTGTTGTAATTTCAATTTCAATATATTTTTAAACCCTGACAGAAATGTTAGGGTTTTTTTATTTTCAACCTGATTTCGATTAACGCTAACTACTAAGGGCTATGATTATCACAAATTTAAACTTGTCAGGCTGAGTCTTTCGACTTCGCTCTAGATAGGCTTAAGTCGAAGCTTTTAGATGATTTTTACTTTAGAAAGATCCTTCGGTTGCGTTCAGAGAGATAATATTGATCTAATCATATTATAATTGATCATAAACATCTCAATAATCGAACTCAGATTATCAATAGTTCAAACCTATCAAACTCCTTACTTCATCCAAAGTTTCAATGAGCATTAGTGAAAAATTAAATGACATTTCAGGGCTTTCATTTAAATTTTTGGTGAGACATTCCTGAACATGCTCAATCTCAAAATTATATCCTCTGTGCTTGTGATTAAAGTTTTTCTGTTCAATCTCATTCTCTGTTTTTATACTCAGCTTATCTGATTCGTGAAACCGTTCATGAATAGTAATTTCAGCCTTATCGTATTTAATTTTGGCTTCACTTTTTGTTGTCTTTTTTAAACTACAGAACAAATCTGCCTTAGATCCGTTGTTGTATAAAAATTTAATACTGTTTTCAACATCTACACCAGTGTGATTAAATATGGCATCAGCTTCTATTTTATCCGGTTT
>Ga0207419_1001316_pt1 | contig 19047 bp, 18 predicted proteins | sample ElkSloMetagenome_4_FD_184723 | JGI IMG/M metagenome (GOLD analysis project Ga0207419, IMG submission 184723) | Hot spring microbial communities from Elkhorn Slough, Monterey Bay, USA - MD2A (version 2) | ecosystem: Environmental > Aquatic > Marine > Intertidal zone > Estuary: Microbial mat ...
CTATAATCAGGCATTTTATACGTTCAATATTATTAGTCATAATCTTATTTTTTTACAAAATTATTTTTTTTAATTATATCAATTGATAATTATTTATAACTTTTACCAATAGCTTATTAACAATTTAAATAAAAAAAACCGATCATAAAGATCGGCTCTAAATAAATAAATTTTACAGTCTAATTAATCAAATTATTAATTTTATTTTTTAAAGTCACATTGGTTGAAGATTCTTCTGCTATGGCCTGATAAGTCTCAACTTTTAGCCCATTGTCTTCTATTATTCTTTCGATGCTTTTCTGAATATCCTTTTTAAGATTTTTGATATTTTTCAAGGCATTATCATATTTAAGTTTGTTTTCCTGGGTTGGATTTTCTCTGTTGGGGTCATTCAAACTCATATGAATTTCGTTGAAAGAGTCACTTGTGAGTCCGGCTTTCTCGATTGCTGTTATCATGTTAAGTTGATAATTCATGTTTTGAGTTCTGACTTCAATATAAGCTTTTGCAAATTTTCCCAAAACTTCTTCTGAAAAATTTTGTTTTTGACTCCAGGAAATTGAAGTTGAAACTAATAACAGGAATAATATTATTTTACGCATAACTAAAACTTTTAAGCAAATATATATTAAATACTAATTTTATGTGTAATAATTAAAGTTTTTTGGCTTCGTTCCAGTATTTATCCATTTCAATCAAACTCATGTCTTTCAAATTTTGACCATTTTTCTTAGTCTTACTTTCTAAATATTGAAAGCGTTTGATAAATTTTTTATTTGTCAGTTCTAATGCAGTTTCTGGATTTATATTTTTGTGTCTCGCATAATTAATCAGCGCAAACAATAGGTCACCAAATTCTGCTTCCATTTTTGATTGATCTTGATTAGCAGATTCCACTTCAAACTCATCAATTTCTTCCTTTACCTTTTCAAACACCTGTTCTGTATTTTCCCAATCAAATCCAACACCTGCTACTTTGTCTTGAATCCTTTGCGCCTTTATCAATGCAGGTAGTCCTTTTGGAACACCTTCTAGAACACTATTTTTTCCTTCTTTCAATTTAAGCTCTTCCCAGTTCTTTTTTACATCCTCTTCGTTGCTGACTTTTACATCACCATAAATATGTGGATGTCTGTCTACAAGTTTTTTACATATATTTTCAATAACATCTTCTATGTCAAAATATTTTTTTTCAGAGGCGATTCTAGCATAAAAGACGATGTGTAATAAGAGATCTCCGAGTTCACCTTTTATGGCTTCAAAATCCTCCTCTAAAATCGCGTCGGTCAATTCATAAGTTTCTTCTATGGTGAGATGACTTAATGAATGAATTGTTTGTTTTCTATCCCAAGGGCAGCCAACTCTTAATTCATTCATTATTTTAACAAGATTGTTGAATTTTGTTTCTTTCATGCTTATATCTTTAAATCAAATTGTAAATGTAAAATCTTTATCATTTATGCGCTCAACTAAATTTAACTTTTTAATTTTAATATAATTTTATAATTTTAAACACTTAACCAAAAATTAATAAACAATGAAAAAAAATTACTTATTTGTATTTGCGTTTTTTGCGACACTTAGCTTGTTTTCACAAACATTTCCAAATGCTGTAGGAATTGTAGGTCCGGCTGCAAATGGATGGCCTGATGGCAACAATCCTACACCAGACATCATGTTGACCAATAATGGTGACGGAACGTATTCCATTGATGGATTGACACTTACAACTGGTGCTGCAAAATTTAGAGCAGATCAAGAGTGGACGACTAGTTATGGCGGTGATACATTTCCTTCTGGTGCAATAACAAGTGGAGATATTCCAGTTGCTGCTGGAGTTTATGACATTTTATTAGACTTAAATAATAATACATATAGCTTTACTGATGTTGGTACATTTACAGATATAGAGTTAACTGGCGCTGCTTTGTCAGGCGGAAATCTTTTAATGTCTACTATAGATGGAGTGAATTATGAACTTGCTGTTGATCAATTCACTACCGGAGATGTAGTCTTCCAGGAAGTTGGGACAAGTACTACTTATGGCGCAGATAGTTTTCCAACCGGAACAGCTACAATGGGTGGTGCACCTATTTCAGCACAAGCCGGTTTCTACAGTGTAAACTTTAATTTAAACACTGGTGACTATTCATTTACAGTTCCTGACGTAGGAATTGTTGGTCCTGCAGCCAATGGATGGCCAAGCGATGACAACCCAACCCCGGATATTCTAATGAATACTACAGACGGTGATACTTACACACTTGATGGTCAAGTTTTAAATGATGGAGATTTAAAATTTAGACAAAATCAAAATTGGAATGTAAATTGGGGTGGTGATACATTTCCCGCTGGTACCTTTTCGGGTAATGATATAGCTGCAACAGCTGGTACTTATGATATTACTTTTTCTAGAACAGGCCAGACTTATTCGTTTACAAGCTTATCTGTAGAAGACAATTCTTTTGAGAATTTTAAGGTTTATCCGAATCCAACTAATAACACCTGGAATTTTGAGAATTTTGGTGTTTCTATACAAAATATCTCAATTTTTGATGTAAATGGAAAAGAGACATTGAATGTTGACCTAAACAATACTGTGGGAGTCATTTCTGCTGATCAATTATCAAGAGGAATATATCTGGCAAAAGTAAAATTGACAAATGGTTCACATACTACTGTCAAGATTGTGAAGCTTTAATAACTTAGATTTGAAAGTTTAATCCCTGCAAGACAATTTGCAGGGATTTTTATTTGGATAAACGACACTTTGTCATAATTTATAAAATGGTACTTGTTTTGAAATTTCATGTTAAATTAAAAATTAAAAATTATGGCAAATGGTAATATAAATGTATCCGTAGAGAACATTTTTCCCCTGATTAAAAAATTTCTGTACAGTGATCATGAAATCTTTTTAAGAGAGTTAATTTCTAATGCAACTGATGCTACTCAGAAATTGAAGCATTTAACTAGAATTGGTGAAGCTAAAATTGATATTGGTAAGCCGAAAATTGAAGTAAAAATAAACAAAGACAACAATACCTTACACATAATAGACGAAGGTATTGGTATGACTGAAGATGAAGTAAAAAAGTATATAAATGAAGTTGCTTTTTCTGGGGCTGAAGAATTTTTAGAAAAATATAAAGATAAGGAGGCTAAAGATGCTGGCATTATTGGCCACTTCGGATTAGGATTTTATTCTGCATTTATGGTTGCGCATAAAGTTGAAATATTTTCTAAATCTTGGAAAGATGAACCAGCCGTGCATTGGGCATGTGAAGGTACAACAGAATTTAGTCTTGAGGAAACTAATAAAAAAACTGAGCGCGGTACAGAAATAGTGCTCCATATTAATGAAGACGAAAAAGAATTTTTAGAAGAACCAAGAATTAGAGAATTACTCACAAAATATAATAAGTTTATGCCAGTTCCAATTAAATTTGGGACAAAAGAAAAATCCTTACCAAAAGCAGAAGATGCTCCTGAAGATGAAGAGCCAAAAAAGGTAACTGTCGATGATATCATCAATAATCCAAACCCGGCATGGACAAAACAACCTGCAGATCTTGAGGATGAAGATTACAAGAATTTCTATAGAGAAATGTATCCGATGCAGTTTGAAGAGCCACTCTTCCATATTCATCTTAATGTTGACTATCCTTTTAATCTAACTGGAATTTTATATTTTCCTAAAATGACCCAGGAATTAGCTGGTCAAAAAGATAAAATCCAATTATATCAGAACCAGGTTTTTGTCACCGACAATGTAGAAGGCATTGTGCCTGAGTTTTTAACGATGTTGAGAGGTGTGATAGATTCACCCGATATTCCTCTTAACGTATCCAGATCATACTTACAAGCTGATGGTGCTGTTAAGAAAATTTCTAGTTACATTTCAAGAAAAGTTGCAGATAAATTAAAGTCACTGTTTAATAACAATCGTGAGGATTTTGAACAAAAATGGAACGATATCAAAGTTGTAATTGAGTATGGAATGCTTACAGAAGATAAATTCTTTGAAAAAGCTCAAAAATTTTCTTTATATCCAACTGTAGATGGTTCATACTTTACTTTTGATGAGCTAAAAGAGAAAATTGAAAAAAATCAAACTGACAAAGACGATAAGCTTGTCATTTTATATGCATCTGATAAAGAAAGTCAACATACATATATAGAATCTGCAAAAAATAAAGGTTACGAAGTATTAATGCTTGATTCGCCAATAGTATCACATCTTATTCAAAAGTTAGAAGCTGAAAAAGAAAATATATCATTTGTAAGAGTTGATAGTGATCATATAGATAACTTGATTAAAACTGATGAGGAAAAGATTTCTAAACTTGATGAAAAGCAGAAGGAAACTTTAAAAACTAATTTTGAAGAGGTTGTTCCTAAAGAAAAATATACTGTTCAGTTAGAGGATATGGATTCTTCTGCAATGCCTATTATAATTACAGAGCCTGAGTTTATGCGCAGAATGAAAGAAATGCAGCAAACTGGTAGCGGTGGAATGTTTGGTATGGGAAATATGCCGGACATGTACAACCTAGTAGTAAATACCAATCACCCTTTGATTGAAGAAATATTAAACACAAAAACTAAGAAAAAGAAAGAACGTTTAATAAGTCAATCTTTAGACTTAGCTTTACTCTCAAAAAATTTGCTTAAGGGAGAAGCAATGACAAACTTTATTAAGCGAAGCTTTGATATGATAAAATAGCAGGTTAATACTTCTCATAAAAAACCGATGTTTGATTAAAGCATCGGTTTTTTTATTTATTGTAAAAACTACTTCATCTAAAAATTGAAAAGTTTACATCTACAATACTAAAAAATGAATATTACATAAAATAACCCCTTTTTATGTAGGGGTATATTTATGAAACGATAAAAATGTATTGACATCATACATTTTATTGAGGGGTTTTGTTCAAATAATTATATTTGACAAAATTTTTAAATCAATGAAAAAGATAGAAGCCATCATCAGAAAATCAAAATTTGATGAAGTAAAAGCAGCTCTTCACAAAATTGAGGTCAACTTTTTTAGTTATTGGGACGTCACTGGTGTAGGAAACGAAAAACAGGGGCATGTTTACAGAGGAGTTGCCTACAGTACATCCGATATCCAAAGGAGGTATTTAGTAATTGTGGTGTCAGATCATTTTCTTGATAAAACATTAGACACTTTAATATCAACAGCACGAACGGGAGAAGTAGGAGACGGTAAAATTTTTGTCTCTGAAATTTCGGAAGCTATTAGAATTAGAACTGGAGAAACAGGCTCACCTGCAATTAGCTAACCAATAATTTCAAAAAAATGGATCAATCTTTATTTACTGCAAACAATGTCTGGATGATGATTTGCACAGCATTAGTCTTTTTTATGCATTTGGGCTTTTCTTTATTAGAATCTGGACTTACCAGACAAAAAAATACTATAAATATTCTCTTTAAAAATCTATTCATCATCTGTGGCGGATTGTTAATTTATTACCTAGTTGGCTTTGGTTTGATGTACCCTGGAGAATTTAATGGTTTTTTTGGCTTTGCCGGTTTTGGTATTGAATTGCCAGAAAATGGAAACTCATTAAGTTATGCCGACGGCGGTTATACTTACTGGACAGACTTTTTGTTTCAAGGCATGTTTGCGGCTACTGCAGCAACAATAGTTTCTGGTGCTGTTGCAGAACGTATAAAAATTCATGCCTTTATGATTTTTAGTGTAATATATCTGGCAATAGTTTATCCTATTGTAGGTTCATGGCAATGGGGTGGCGGCTTTTTATCAAGCTTAGGTGACTATTTTGGGGAAGAAGGTGGCTTTCACGATTTTGCGGGTTCAACACTTGTACATTCCGTTGGAGGTTGGGCAGCATTGATAGTAATAGTAATATTAGGAGCTAGGATTGGAAAGTTTGGTAAAGATGGAAAGTCTAAAGCTATCCCAGGACACAATATACCTTTGGCTACTATGGGTGTGCTTATTTTATGGCTTGGTTGGTTTGGTTTTAACGGCGGTTCAGTTTTGAGTGCAGATCCTGCATTAACTTCACTTGTGTTAGTCACAACAAGTCTTTCCGCAGCAGCCGGAGGATTTGGAGCTTTTATTGTATCTTCAATAAAATTCAAGAATTTTGATGTGACTATGTTTATGAACGGAATTTTAGGAGGACTTGTGGGAATAACAGCAGGTGCTGATTTGATGGCTCCTATTGAATCAATAGCGATAGGTTTAATCTCTGGAGCTTTAGTAGTTTTCGCAGTTAGTTGGATAGATAGGCTAAAGCTTGATGACCCAGTTGGAGCAGTCGCAGTTCACTTGTTTTGCGGAGTTTGGGGAACTTTGGCAGTAGGGCTTTTTGGAGAAAAAGCTGGTTTGCTACAACTTCTTTATCAATTGATCGGTGTTACTTTTATAGGAGTATTTTGCTCTGTCTTTGCGTACTTATTTGCAAAAATAATTGATAAGACTGTTGGTTTAAGAGTAGGAAAACGAGAAGAAGTAGAAGGTTTAGATATTCATGAGCACGGTATGGACGCGTATGCAGATTTTGGTTTAAATGACCATTAATCTAATTAGTTTTATTTTGCTCTTTTTTTACGGTAATCCAATGTTCAACCAGATCGAGATAGTCAATTTCAAAAGCCGGTTTTTGTTTTTCTAGGTATCCATCTTTAAACGATCGTTGTAAAATATCTTCTATGAGGTAATCTTCTTTTACTTCATGAGGTTTAAATTCTTCTTTCAAAGAGATATTAAACAAACTAGCGGTTGTATTGTACCAAAACGCTCTCCAACCACTTTTTAACTCCTTCACTAAATCAAAAGTTGAAACGCCTGTTTGCCTGTGCATTAATTTAACCAAGATCTGGCCTTCGGTTTTAGTGAGTTTTTTTAGCCGATCTGTAAATTCTCCTTCTATATATTTTTGGACTCTTTTTGTATATTTCTTTTTCTTTCTTTTAGAATCTAATTGTCCTAATCTTTCATTAAGTTTTTCTAAATGGTTTGCAGCCATAACGGCGTAAGGATAAACTTTTCTGGTTTTCCTTTTTAAAATTAAATAAGACCTTAAATCATCTTTACTATCAAATTTTAAGGGCTGAAAGACAATAACCTCATCTAGTTCAATCTCATTTACAACAATACTATCCTGTTGAACAATCATCATCTTTTGATTATATGTAGTATTAACTTTCTTTTTCTGTTGAGAAAAGCCAATGAAAGAGATACTGAAAACTAAGATTACGAAAAGATTTTTATTCATTTCATATTAATAACAATAACTGTTCCAAAAATATGAATATTGATCAAGCGATAACTTAAAAATACTTAATTTAGCATCAAAAAATTTATGGACAGTAAATCACTTCAATTCCTTGAAAATTATTTAAATAATGCGTCACCAACTGGATATGAATCTGGTGGACAGAAGCTATGGATGGAGTATCTTAAGCCTTATGTAGATGAATTTATTACAGATATTTATGGTACAGCAGTTGGGGTTATAAATCCAGATGCCGAATATAAAGTGGTGATTGAAGGTCATGCAGATGAGATTTCCTGGTATGTCAATTATATTACAGACGATGGTCTTATATATGTAATCAGAAATGGTGGAAGTGATCATCAAATAGCAGCTTCAAAAAGAGTCAACATTCACACAAAAAAGGGAATAGTAAAAGGTGTTTTTGGCTGGCCAGCCATTCATACACGGGATAAATCTAAAGAGCAATCTCCGCAATTAGATAATATATTTATCGATATAGGCTGTACTAATAAAGAAGAGGTTGATAATCTGGGCGTTCATGTTGGTTGTGTAATTACATATCCAGATGAATTTTTTGTACTTAATGCCAACAAGTTTGTTTGTAGAGCTCTTGATAATCGAATGGGTGGCTTTATGATTGCAGAAGTTGCAAAAAAACTAAAAGAGAATAACAAAAAGCTACCGTTTGGTTTATACATTACAAATTCGGTACAAGAGGAGATCGGTTTAAGAGGGGCAGAAATGATTACTCAAACCATAAAGCCGAATGTTGCCATAGTTACAGATGTTTGCCATGATACTACAACACCAATGATCGATAAAAAGAAAGAAGGTCATACCAAAATTGGAGAAGGCCCTGTAATTAGCTATGCGCCAGCGGTTCAAAACAATTTAAGAGAGATGTTAATTGAAGCCGCAGAGAAAAATAATATCCCTTTCCAAAGAATGGCGGCAAGTAGAATGACAGGTACCGACACTGATGCTTTTGCTTATAGCAATGGTGGTGTTGCTTCAGCATTAATTTCATTACCTTTGAGATATATGCATACAACAGTGGAAATGGTTCACAAAAGCGATGTAGAGAATGTCATAGATTTAATTTATCACTCTCTTTTAGGTATCAAATCTGGAGAAGATTTTAGCTATTTTAAATAAAATTGAGTTCATTCGTCCATTATATTCCAAATTATTAAATTTACATATTAAAACAAATTATTATGAGTCATAATATAAAACCAGGTGTAGCCACCGGTAAACAAGTCCAGGAAATATTTAATCATGCAAAAGCCAAAGGCTATGCTTTACCTGGCGTAAATGTGGTCGGTTCTAATTCTATCAATGGCGTTTTGGAAACAGCCGCAGAGCTTAATTCGCCTGTCATTGTTCAATTTTCAAATGGTGGAGCTCAATTCAATGCTGGAAAAGGCTTATCAAACGAAAATCAAAGAGCAGCTGTTCTTGGTGCTGCTACCGGAGCAAAACACGTTCATGATTTAGCAGAAGCTTACGGAGCGACTGTTATTTTACATACAGATCATTGTGCTAAAAAGCTATTGCCCTGGATTGACGGGTTGTTAGATGAAGGTGAAAAATTCTACAAAGAGCACGGAAAGCCTCTGTTTAGCTCTCATATGATTGATCTTTCTGAAGAACCTCTAGAGGAAAATATAGAAACTTGTAAAAAATATCTTGAGCGAATGAGCAAAATGGATATGACTTTAGAGATTGAATTAGGAGTAACCGGTGGAGAAGAAGATGGTGTGGATAATACAGACATAGATTCTTCAAAACTATATACACAACCTGAAGAAGTTGCTTATGCTTATGAAGAATTGAAAAAAGTAAGTGATCAATTTACTATAGCTGCAGCTTTTGGTAACGTTCATGGTGTTTATAAACCTGGAAATGTCAAATTAACCCCTAAAATTCTAAAAAATTCTCAAGAATATGTCAGCGAAAAATATGGCGTAGAGCATAATCATATTGATTTTGTTTTTCACGGTGGTAGTGGTTCAACAGTTGAAGAAATAAGAGAGGCAATCGGATACGGCGTTGTAAAAATGAATATTGATACCGATTTGCAATATGCTTTCATGGAAGGAATTAGAGACTATTTTAATGCGAACTCTGAATACCTAAAAGCCCAAATTGGTAATCCTGACGGCAATGATGTGCCTAACAAAAAATATTACGATCCAAGAAAATGGCTTAGAGAAGCAGAAGTGACATTTGTTGAAAGGTTGAAGAAAGCTTTTGAAGATTTGAATAATGTAAATGTACTTTAATTTGAAGCTTATAGTTTGTAGTATTTAGCTTGTAGCTATGGCTTAACTTTCAATAATCGTTATTCCTTTCTACATTTTGCTAAATACTATAGACTAATTATTAATTACTAAAAAGCAAAGACTAATAAATGGCTTGGTTTAAAAGAAAGAAAAAAGGTATACAAACTCCAACAGAGGAAAAAAAAGATGTTCCTAAAGGCTTGTGGTATAAATCCCCAACGGGGAAAATAGTAGATTCTGATCAGCTTGAAAAGAATTTTTATATAAGCCCGGAAGATGGCTACCACGTTAGAATAGGGAGTCAGGAATATTTTGATATAATTTTTGATGATGATAATTTTAAGGAACTTTATAAAAACTTATCGTCAAAAGATCCGCTAGGTTTCGAGGATACTAAAAAGTATACATCAAGACTAAAAGATGTTCAAAAAAAGACCGGTTTAAAAGATGCCATTAGAACAGCAGTAGGAGAATCTAAAGACAAAAAACTTGTAGTTTGTGCTATGGATTTTAAATTTATTGGAGGTTCAATGGGATCTGTAGTTGGCGAAAAAATAGCAAGATCAATAGAATATGCCATTAGAAATAATCTGCCAATAGTCATTATTTCAAAATCAGGTGGTGCAAGAATGATGGAAGCTGGCTTGTCTTTGATGCAATTGGCAAAGACATCTGCCAAATTATCGCAACTGTCAAAAGCAAAACTGCCTTACATTTCTCTTTGTACGGACCCGACAACAGGCGGAACTACTGCCTCATTTGCGATGTTAGGTGACGTTAATATTGCAGAACCAGGTGCATTAATTGGGTTTGCAGGACCAAGAGTGGTGCGAGACACAACAGGTAAGGACTTACCGGAAGGATTCCAAACAGCAGAATTTGTTAAAGAGCATGGTTTCTTAGACTTTATTGTAGATCGTAAATTTCTAAAAGATAAAATCAATCTTTATATTGATTTAATCATGAATGATCCAATTAGAAATTAATAGTTTCAAACTATAATTATGTCAATTCAACCATTTCATCTAGCTATTCCTGTTCATGATCTAGACATTTCTAGACAGTTCTATAGTGATTCTTTGGGCTTAAATGAAGGAAGGAGTAGTTCCCATTGGGTAGATTTTGACTTTTACGGTCATCAATTTGTTATTCATGAAGTGAAAGGTTATAAGCCTAAAAATCATTTTAACTCAGTTGATAAAAAGGATGTGCCAGTTCCTCATTTTGGAATTGTATTAATATGGGAAGACTTTTGGGAATTTGTGAATAAAGTAAAATCTAAACAAATCGATTTTGAAATTAAACCTTACATCAGATTTGAAGGGCAAGCTGGTGAACAGGCTACCATGTTTTTTTACGATCCATCTGGAAATGCTTTAGAATTTAAGTCTTTTAAAGACCCTGATCAACTTTTTAAAATAGAATGATGGATAGTATACCACAACGAATGATTAGACAAGTCTTTTTGCTTGTGGTAATCATAATTCTGGCAGTAATTATATATGAAAATATTCTTCCATATCTGTCTGGAGTACTTGGTGCTATCACTCTATTTGCAATTAGTAGAAGGTTAATGCAAAAGCTGAATAGTAAAGGATGGCCAAAAACACTTAATGCAAGTATCATTTTGGTAGGGTCATTTTTTCTAATTCTTATTCCGATTGCAGGAGTGGTTATTATGTTAAGTACTAAGGCAAGCGAAGTTGTAAACAATTCTGAAAAATTTCTCACCGCCGCTAAAGCTCAAATTTCTAAAGTTGAACAATATTTTGGATACAATATCTCACAAGAAATTGATACCACGGGTATAGCATCATTCATTTCAAGCAATGCCCAGAACTTTGCTTTAGGAACTTTTGATGCATTTATATCAATTAGTATCATGTATTTCCTTCTTTACTACATGTTGATGAATCAACATGCTTTAAAAAATTCACTAGAGAAGTACTTGCCAATAGGGAAGAAAAATTTTAATCATATCGGGATTGAGGTAACAAAAAAAGTAAAAGCCAATGCTATTGGCATTCCTCTAGTTGCATTAATTCAAGGAATAATTGCCTTTATTGGCTTTTTAATATTTAATGCCCCGGATCCTATGTTTTGGTTTGTGATCACAGCAGTAGGTTCTGTCATACCTTTTATTGGCACTGCCATTGGGATCATTCCAGTGACTGTAATCCTATTATCCCAGGGTATGACATTCGAAGCTATCGGAATTTTAATTTATGGCGTTGTCGTGGTAGGCTCGAGTGACAATATCATTCGATTGTTTATTTTGAAACGTATGGCAGATGAACATCCATTAATCACTTTAATAGGTGTAATTGTTGGTATTCCTGTATTTGGATTTATCGGTTTGATATTTGGACCATTGTTAATTTCTCTATTCTTAATTATTGTTGGCATTTATAAAAAGGAATATGCTAGTGAAATTGAAGATGATAATATTAAATCTGAAATGGTAAATACAAATGGTCAAGATTTGCAGCCTAATGCAACAGACGAGAATGATGAGAATGAAAAGCATAATGAAAATTTAGATGATGGGCAATCCTAAACAAGCAGCAAACATAGACGAAAAGTTTATTCTTGATCGCTCTAAGACTATAAACGAAAATGACTTAAAGAAAATCGACCGAAAGAAAAAACGTTTAAAAAAGATTTTAAGCCTTAAAGCTTTTTCTGACAAAAGACAAAAAATTAAACTTTTAATAGAATTGCTCAAGCAGTACCGCACAGGAGAATATAAAATTATTCCATGGAAATCTGTCGCTGCAATAATTTTTACCTTGCTTTATATCATAAATCCGTTGGATATCATTCCAGACGTCCTGCCTTTTGTTGGTTATGTAGATGATTTGAGCGTGTTTATGGCCTTGTATAAACTGATTGATAAGGACATCGAAGCTTATAAGGGATGGAAATTAAGTAAAACGATTGATTAAGACTTTATTACTTTTTAATGTCGAGTAGTAACATAGACAAAGCGGCTCAACTAATCAAAGACGGAAAAGTGGTGGCTTTTCCCACAGAAACGGTTTACGGTTTAGGGGCAAATGCCTTAAATCCTGAAGCAGTAGCCAAAATTTTTGAATTAAAAGAGCGTCCATCTTTTGATCCGCTTATCGTGCATATTGCTGATTTAGCTCAATTAAAAACCCTTTTAAAAGAACAAGACATAAGAGTTAATAAATTAGCTGATAAATTTTGGCCCGGACCATTGACTATCATTTTACCAAAAAGTGAATTAGTTCCAGATATCGTTACCTCTGGACTGCCAACAGTAGGAGTAAGGATGCCTGCCAATGATGTAGCCTTAGAGTTAATTAGAATATCTGAGTGTCCAATTGCTGCTCCCAGCGCTAATAAATTTGGTAGAATAAGTCCTACAAAAGCTGAGCATGTCAAAAAGCAACTAGCCGAAGCAGATTATATTTTAGATGCAGGAAAAACAACGGTTGGTATTGAATCTACAATTATAAAATTGACCACAAAAGGTTTCAAGATTTTAAGAAACGGGGTTATCACAAAAGATGATCTAGAAAAAGTCATTCCTTTTGATGGCACAAGCATTGACCAAGATTTAGCAGCGCCAGGCATGTTAAATTCACATTATAGTCCAAAAAAATCCTTTTTAATTGTCAATTCAAATAACCTCAAATTAGATAAATCAAAAGCCGCTTTAATTTCATTTTCAGGTCAATTTGATAAAAATTTTAAAAAGGTAATAAGCGTTTCAAAAACAAATGACCCAAAAGAATATGCAGTCAACATTTTTGAAGCCATGCACACTTTAGAAGATGATGATGAAGTTCAAATTATCTTTGCAGAACCTGTTGTAGAAGAAGGAATCGGAATTGCCATCATGGAAAAACTAAGAAAAGCTGAATTTAATTGGAAAAAGTGAGACTCATTTCCTCAAATGCATCTTTAGTCTGCTTTTATCCTGTGTTGCTCCCTGGCTAATAGGGTGTTTTTTAATAGCATGGCAATGGTCATAGGTCCTACGCCGCCTGGTACTGGTGTTATATGGGAACACTTTTTCGATACATTTTCAAAATCTACATCGCCTGTTATTCTATACCCTTTCTTTCTGCTGTCATCTGGAACACGTGTGATGCCTACATCTATGACTACGGCATCATCTTTTATCATTTCAGCTTTTAGATAATTCGGAATACCAAGTGCAGTTATAACAATATCTGCCTGTGATGTAATTTGAGTAATATTTTTTGTGTGACTATGCGTTAAGGTTACTGTAGAATTTCCAGGAAATCCCTTACGTCCCATCAAAATACTCATAGGACGTCCTACAATATGACTTCTGCCAATCACTACAGTGTGTTTTCCTTGAGTTTGAACATCATAACGTTCAATAAGTTCTAAAATGCCGAAGGGTGTTGCAGGAATAAAAGTAGACATATCCAAAGCCATTTTACCAAAATTCATCGGGTGAAAACCATCTACATCCTTATCAGGATCTACTTCCATTAATACTTTTCTTGTATTAATTTGTTTTGGCAATGGCAATTGTACGATATATCCGTCTATGTCATCATTGCTGTTTAATTCTTTTATTTTTTCCAGAAGCTCTAATTCGCTTGTTGTACTTGGCATCCTGATCAATGTAGATTCAAACCCGACATATTCGCAAGCTTTAACTTTGCTGCCAACGTAGGTTAAACTTGCACCATCATTTCCGACTAATACAGCTGCCAAATGAGGAACTTTTTCACCACGAGATTTTATTTTCTTTACCTCGTTTTTTATTTCCTCTTTTATATCCTGGCTTGTCTTTTTTCCGTCTAGTATTGTCATTTGTTTATAATTAGTTATGAGTAATTAGCTTATAGAAAATTATTTCCCTTGACTCATTACCTTAACTTATTTTTTCTCATGACTAAAAGCTAAGGGCTATAAGCTAATTTACTTCATCTGATTCATCATTTGCATCAATTTTTTGCCGCCACCGCCCTGCATCATTTTCATCATTTTTCCCATTTGGCTAAATTGCTTTAGGAGTTGATTTACTTCTTGTACGCTGGTTCCTGATCCTTTAGCGATTCTTCTCTTTCTGCTTGCATTGAAAATTTTTGGATTTTCTCTTTCCTCTGGCGTCATAGATTTTATGATAGCTTCTATTCCTTTAAAGGCATCATCATCTATATCTACGTTTTTCATCATTTTTCCAGCCCCAGGTATCATTCCCATCAAGTCTTTCATGTTACCCATTTTTTTGACTTGTTGAATTTGCTTTAAGAAATCGTCAAAACCAAACTTATTTTTGGCAATTTTCTTTTGCATTTTTCGGGCTTCTTCTTCGTCGTACTGCTCCTGAGCACGTTCCACAAGAGAAACCACGTCACCCATACCAAGAATTCTATCGGCCATACGTGAAGGATAGAACATGTCGATAGCTTCCATTTTTTCACCGGTACCTATAAACTTTAAAGGTTTGTCAACTACAGATTTTATAGAAATGGCCGCACCACCACGAGTATCACCATCCAGCTTTGTAAGAACGACACCGTCAAAATCAAGCACATCGTTGAAAGCTTTTGCTGTGTTTACTGCATCTTGACCAGTCATGGCATCAACTACAAATAAAATTTCATTTGGTTTTACAGCATTTTTGATATTAGAAATTTCTTTCATCAAGACTTCATCTATTGCCAATCGACCTGCAGTATCTATGATAACTACGTTCTGTCCGTTTGCTTTTGCATGAGCTACAGCACGTTCAGCAATTTTTACAGGATCTTTTTCTTCTTTATCAGAAAAAACTTCAACACCAACCTGCTCCCCAACAACATGCAGCTGATCTATTGCAGCCGGACGATACACATCACCGGCAACTAAAAGAGGTGTTTTTGCTTTTTTCTTTTTAAGGAAGTTTGCGAGCTTACCAGTAAAAGTAGTCTTACCACTACCTTGTAAGCCTGACATTAAAATTATGCTTGGATTTCCTGATAAATCAACACCTTCTGCATCACCACCCATCAAATCGGTCAACTCATCTTTTACAATTTTAACCATCAATTCCCCTGGTTTAAGGGATTTGAGTACGTTTTGACCGAGGGCTTTTTCTTTAACGGTATCTGTAAAACTTTTTGCGATCTTATAGTTTACATCTGCATCTACAAGAGCTCGTCTGACTTCTTTTAGGGTTTCTGCAACATTTACTTCGGTAATCTGACCATGACCTTTGAGTAGGTGTAAGGCATTATCTAATTTATCGCTTAAATTTTCAAACATGGTTTTAAAATTTTAGCCACAAATTTAAGGAATTGAAATGGTTATTATCAAAATGGTTCTGATAAATAATACTAATTGAAAGTTAATAAAGGCAAGAAAATAATTTTTGAATTTTCCGAAAACAAATCTAGAGTAGAACTCTAACAAATGGCATAAATGCATTAGCATAAAGGCTTCGTCTTTCATTGTACAAAACATCGTATCTTACTCCAAAAGTGACGCTTCCTGAAGTATAGCCTAAACCTAGAAATAATGCAGGATACCAGTAATTTTCTTCAAAAGTGCCACCATCAAAACTTCTGTTTACTCTTAATTGCTCAAACTCCATAGAAAATTGGATTTCTTCAACAGGTCTTACGATAGAAACCAAACTACCGCCGTACACCAGGAGATCGTTATCTGAAAAACTAGAATACGAAAAATTCAGACCAACGCCTGTTAGCACGTATGGATTGATTTCATATAAAGCTACTGGCGCAAGTGTTCCGCTAAAAAAGTTATTTCCAAAATTAAGTCCAATTGCACCACCAAACCTTACATTTTCTAAAAATGGTCTAATCTTTTTGGCTTGAGGTCTGTTTTGTGCCGTTGTATTTACTGAAAAAAAGATAAATAGTATTATTAATAATAATCGAATAATTGATTTCATTTCAGCTGATGTTTTACACAAAGTTAAATCATTGCAGGAAATAACTTCATCATATTTAATGTATTAATCACATTACATTTCAATCGTTTATTTAAGTTTGCACAAAAAGATAAATGAAATATTTTAGCTGTTTAGTAATTCTTCTATCAACTTTAGCAAGCTTTAGTCAGTCGCCTATAATTAATGAATTTGATTCTGATACTGATGGAGTGGATACAAAAGAATTTATCGAAATAAAGACCGATAATCAATTTACGCCACTCGATGGTTACATGCTGGTTCTTTTTAACGGTTCAAACAGTGGAGGAGATGCCAGTTATTTCAATCTTGAATTAGACGGTTTTACAACAGATATAAATGGTCTTTTTGTTTTAGGAGGACCGGAAGTTTCACCTATAGCAGATTTTGAATTACCTCTGAATACTATTCAAAATGGTGCAGATGCGGTCGGGATTTATTTGGCAGATGAAAATGATATGCCTATAGGTACTGTTGCAACAACCGTCAATCTGGTTGACGCCTTGGTTTATGATACTAATGACTCAGAAGATACGGTTTTAATGAGTCTATTAGGACAAACTCAGCAATACAATGAAGGAGAAAATGGAAATAAAGATTTTCAATCCATTCAAAGAGCAGATGATGGTACATGGTATGTGGCAGATGCAACGCCAAAACAACTTAATGACGGATCAGGAGTAATTCTAAATGGTATTACAATTACAAAAGATCAGGAGGTCTACGATGAAGGTGAAACCATGATCATAACCTTAACAACTGAGCAACCGGTACAAAATGATGTTCCCCTAAATATTGATATCACCAATGGTAACTTCACAACTGCAGATTTTACAGGTGATACAACTTTGACACTTAGTCAGGGGTCAACTACAGCACAAACCAGTATAAGTATTTTACAGGATGGTGTAACTGAAGGTGATGAATTCAGCTCCATCAATATTTTAAATTTGCCTCCTGAGTTTATTTCAAATAATGATAATGTTTCTGCGGTCATCATTGATGCTGACTTTATTGTTTCAAACTTTGGAACACCCTTAAATCCTACTTTTGGTAATGTTGTTAACCAAATGCCTGATGGATACTACAACACAGTAGACGGTCTTGGGGGAAATGCTTTGATTCAAGGTCTCCAGGATATTGTAGCTGAAGAAGGCGTTGTGAGAGCACACACCTACGAAGACGTCAAAACAATTATTGAACAAACTGACCAGAATCCGGATAACAGCAATCAGGTATGGTTGCTTTACAACGAAATCCCACGAGGTAAATATCTTTACCAGACGGGCTCCTCAGGAACTGGAAAATGGAATAGAGAGCACACCTACCCAAGATCAAGAGGAAACTTTTTTAGTATTGAGGAAGACGATATGCCAACCGGCATAAACCAATGGTGGAATACAAATGCCGATTCACTGCGTCATGCCAATTCTGATGCCCACGGATTGAGAGCCGCTGATGCTTTAGAAAATTCACAAAGAGGAAATCAACATTACGGAGAATATGATGGGCCTTCGGGTAACGCCGGAAGTTTTAAAGGGGATGTTGCCAGAGCTATTTTTTTCTTAGCTATTAGATATAATGATTTAGACGTTGTTAATGGTTTTCCTGAGGTTGACGGGGAGTTAGGAGATTTGGCCATTTTACTTACATGGCATCAACAAGATCCGCCCGATGATTTTGAAATGAATAGAAACAATATCATTTTTGATTGGCAGAAAAATAGAAATCCTTTTATAGATTATCCTGATCTGGTAGATTTTATCTGGGGAGACGAGTTCGGTAATCTTTGGAATTTACCTCTAACTGTAAGAGAAAATGATCTCAATGAGATAAGTGTTTTTCCAAACCCAACGACTAACAATCAAATAAATATTGAAACAACAACAGGTTTGCCTTTAAATATTCAAATCATTGATATTAATGGAAGAATTGTTTTCACAGAAGATAATTATACAAATAATGTTTTGTCTTTTAATTTAAGTAAAGGTGTATATTTACTTAAAATTACTAATAATCAAAATTCAACGGTTAAAAAACTGTTAGTGAAATAAAGTGAAAAAGTTAATAATAATATCAAGTCTTGTTCTGACTACTATATCTCACTCTCAGAACATTAATTATGGTTTCAAGTTTGGAGTAAATAATTCTAATATTTCAGGAGCAATTGGCGAGGAAAGTCGATCTAGAACATCATTTCATGTTGGTTTGTTTTACGAAGACAAAACGTCTGATAAATTTGCCGTTTCTCCAGAAATACAATATTCTCAGCAGGGAATAAGATTCGATGATTTTACAAATGCAGATGGCGTTGAAGAGTTAAATTTAAATTATATTTCTCTATCTACGAATGCTAAAGTATTTTTTGGAAACAACTTTCTTGTATTAGCAGGGCCACAAATAGGTTATTTAATTTCCTCAGACTTAGGAGGAATTGAGAATTCAAATGACAGACTTGGCAGTGCACTCAAGAATTTTGATTACGGACTAAATGTAGGTTTTATGTTTAGAACTAATTCTGGAGTTGGTTTTGGAGTGAGATATTACTTAGGATTGGAAG
>Ga0207419_1001317_pt1 | contig 19028 bp, 9 predicted proteins | sample ElkSloMetagenome_4_FD_184723 | JGI IMG/M metagenome (GOLD analysis project Ga0207419, IMG submission 184723) | Hot spring microbial communities from Elkhorn Slough, Monterey Bay, USA - MD2A (version 2) | ecosystem: Environmental > Aquatic > Marine > Intertidal zone > Estuary: Microbial mat ...
TAACGCTAAGACTTAATTTTTTCAAATCATCTTTAGCACGCTTTACGACAATTTTTGTTGCTTCCGATTAATCTAACCGAAAACCTTAACCGCTAAGGTCGCTAAGGCTACGCTACGTACGCTAAGAAAATTTAACTTCATTTTCTCCACTAGTAAAGTTTATTCCCTGTTATTTCATTTTTACTCTAAAGTATCTAAGGCCGCATACTAATTTTTTCAAATCATCTTTAGCACGCTTTACGACAATTTTTGTTGCTTCGCGATTAATCTAACCGAAAACCTTAACCGCTAAGGTCGCTAAGGCTGTGCTGTAATTATTAGATTAAAAAATCGTTTATTGGTACTCCAAAACCACCCCGCTATGCATGGTAAACTCCGGTACTTCAATTTTAATTAACTTTCCTACTCTGCTAAACTTCAGCTCTTCGCCACCGGGTACCTGATAAACCCTTGTCACTTTTTCCGGCACCGCCACCTCAATTTCAACGCCCGGCACCGGCAGGAAATCTTCAATTACCTGCACTTCTCCTCTTTGCAGGGCCGGACTGTAAAGCAAATGGGCAACATAGCGGGCCTTGTGTTGTTGATGTAGCAAACTCACCCTGCCGGCGCTTGGCAGATTATTTACCTTCAGCATAGGATTTTGATACAGCCGGTCAATCGCATTTTTCATCAGTTCCCGGTGTAGCCTCACCGCATGCTCGTAATATAACTTGTCCAGGTGATGAGCAAAATAAATGACATTGCCATGCTGAATTACAGCAGGATAGGATGAATTTTCCAGTTGATAGGGCGTTTCCCGATGGCTGGAGTAATGGCCATAGGTGCGGTTAAAGTACGGTTCCCTGATCCAGGCCAACGCTTCAGCTGCCTGTGGAGTGATGCGCAAGCCAGCTTCATAATTGAGAAAAGGTGTACTCACCAGGTTTTCACCAATTTCCGGTTCTGCTACTGTATAATCGAAATGATAGGGCGAAATTTCTGCAAAATCTGCCCCTATATTCAATATGAATTCGTTCTTTTCCTGATTCAAAGCACCATCGCGGAAGACGATAAGCCTACCTCCCCCGGCTACCCATTCATTGATGGCCTGGGCTTCCTCGTCATCCAGGCAATTACGACTGGGGATGATCAGCAATTCCAGCTGGTTAAGATTGTCCATATTGGCAGGAATAAAATCGTAATGCATTTCCAGCAGCATGCGCACCACTCCATGGTCGGCGGCTTCATCCAGGGTAAGCCACATGCCCAGCCTTGATACCGGAATACCTCCCGGACCATAATCTTCAATTTGCTCCACGTATTGATAAGCTTCACCGATGTTGCGGTAAGTTTCCATATCCATCTCTCCGGAAGGATGCAACTGGTCACCAAAATTGCAGGAGGCACCAAAGGAAATCATGGCCGCTGCCTCATACTTGATGGCGTCCGGGTGTTTGAACCCACCAAATTCACCCCAGGCTTTATGAAATTTTCCACTCATCCCGGTGACCGGTACGCCCTGCCCCAGGTGGTATTTGGCATCCAGAGGCAGCTTGTCATAGCCTCCCCAGGTGGTAGGCAAGTCTTCCAGGTCCTGATGGGTATTCATATCATAAAGTCGCTGCTTAAAAATCTGCTTGTCCTCCAGGCGGGTAGTGGCATTGAAATAAACCGTGGCTTCCGGGAAATAACCGGCCACCAGTTCGCGTAGTTGTTTCATGTGGTCTTTTATGGCCAGGGTCATACTGGTAGAAACCGCCTCTTCATCCTCCAGGTCTACGCCTTCTTTTTTCATTCTTTCCAGGCAATACTGGCAATAGCAGGTTTCTTTGATGTGGTAAATGTCAAACCAGAAACCATCCACTTTATAATTCCGGCAAATCTCTTCCACCTGTTGCAGGATGTACTGGTGGTATGGGCCACTGCTGGCAGAACACATGCACTTCCAGGAATAATGAGGTCTTACTTCCTGCGGCTCGGCAAACTGGTCCAGGTTGAGGGTGCGAATGCTGCCATCCTGGTCACGCATACACCATTCCGGATGTGCTTCTGCTTCATTGGCCGACCAGCCTACAGTAAAGTATAAAGGACACTTCACCCCTATTTCATGGCATGCTTCTATCTGTGCTCCCATCAGGTCAAAATCAAGGTGCGGGTGCATGGTGCCAATCTTAGTGGGATAGTAGGACATGCTGTGATGACCCTTGGCGAAAATATTAATATGATTGATACGACCAACTTTTAATGCTTCCTGCCATTGTTCTTTATCAAACCTGGCCCCTATTTCCGGTATTAGCTCGGAAGTATGAAAATCGAGGTGTACCTGGCGGGTGGGCATGGGTTGGTCAATATTTCTTTGAGATTGAGCTGACAAAATACCAGGCAAAAAATGCATCATTAAAATGATTTTGATAGACATAACTTTGGAAAAATTGACGCGCTTCATTCAATTTCAGTTTTTGGTTTTTAATTTTACCTTTAATAATCCCACATGACCAAACCCATCATGCCAGGTGGGTGGAATCTGCTCCGGGTTATTGCCATCAAAGGCAGTAAAGTAGATAGAATAAATGTCATTGCCCTCATTAATTAAACCCAAAGGTGTGCGGGTGCTTTTGATCCAATCTGGAGGATCAGGAAATTTTATTAGCTGTTCAGGCTTCCAGTGAATACCATCTGAAGACCAGGAATAAGAAATGGCATGGTCATTGGCCCCGTCGTACAAATTGATATAAAGATTATCATTAATTTTAGTTACTACCGAATTTTCAATGAACTCCGAATCCATTTGTACCGGGTTCAAATCATATTGACGTTCCCATTCGTCTGTAATACCTCCTTTTGACTTGGCCAGACCTGCATAAAAAACATGCCTGGCTGCTTGCCCCTCCCCGCTGGCATCTATGTGTTCGGCCACACTATTCCCGCCATAAAAAGCCCACCACTGGTCGCCGATTTTATAGGGATAAAAAGAAACAATTTTACCCGGCCCCTCCCACCAGTCCGGCTCTCCTAATAATGTCACCCAATCACCCTCCCGATAAGGGCCTCCAATTCCATTCTTTCCCTTTACTTCAGAATCGTAGCGGAATATCCGACCAGACATATTGAAAACATTGGTTGAATTGGCTTTGCGACGATAGCCGACATGGAATACCGACCAGACTTCACTATCAGGGTCATAAATAGCCATAGGGGACCAGGGTGACATGCGATGGGTGGTATCCTGCCAATTGTAATTGGTAGTTGCAATTACTGATTTTTTCTGAAATGAGTGTCCGTCAGGGCTGGTCCAAAGTGCCAGACGAACCGCTGCAGTTTTAGGTTTGTCAAATACTTCGGTGGTAAATAAATAATAGGTGTCAGCCACTTTATGGCAGGTGCCGCCTTCAAATCCAAATCTGTTGTCTTCGGTACCAGGATTTCCGGATGTAATTACCGGCTCCCGGACCAGATCGATTACGGAAAGATTTACTTCGCTGTATGATGTATCTGATGTTCCTACCTGACAGGAAATCATAATTAAAGAAATTAAAGTGGCCAATATTGCTTTTTTCATCTATGTCTTTTTATCCAATGCGTGTGACTAACAAAATTCTGACAATTGATAACTTAATCAAATTGTTGTTTTTCTCTGAAACCCGGGTTAATTACAGGCATTTGAGCATTTACATCTTTTTGCCATTGGTGCAATTTCTTTAACATTATATCTTTCAATGCAACCTTCTCTGTGGCCAGATTATATTTTTCCCGCGGGTCATTTTCAATATTATATAATTCAACGGAATTATCTTCAAAAAACTCAATTAATTTATAATCGCCCAATCTTATCGCACCTGAAGGTGTACCTCCCTGGTAACTGTAATGGGGATAATGCCAAAAAATCGGCTTTTCTTCAATAGCATCATTGGTAAGCAAATGATTGGCAAAACTTTTACCATCTGAGGCTGGAACTTCAAATCCTCCCAAATCAATTATGGTAGGCATGATATCAACTGTAGTAATTACTGCATCAGATTTTTCTCCCTCCTTTATCCGATTGCGCCCGAAGAAAATTAATGGCTCCCGTATTCCTCCTTCATACAAATGCCCTTTTCCTTCCCGATAGATACCATTATTAGTAGCTGGTGTATTTTCACTTTCCTTTTTATGCAAGCCTCCATTGTCAGAATAAAAAACTACAATGGTGTTGTTCAGTAAGTTATGTTGCCGGAGGGTATTCATAATTTTGCCCACATTGTGATCGAGCGTTTCTATCATTCCCGCGTAAACCGGGTTAGTCAGCGACTGATAATCTCCCTCTTCAGCTTTTTGAAGATATTTTTCTTTCAGTGCCTGCTTTGTTTCTAACCAAATATGTACGGTAAAATAAGATAAGTACATGAAGAAAGGTTTTTCCTTATGCTCAGTTAGCCAATTCATAGCTTCTTTGGTAAGTCTGTCGGTAAGAAATTCATCTTTTGTTCCTCCCGTATTTAAATCAGGAAGCACAAAATCATCTTTCCGATAAGGATAAAAATAGGATGGTGGTAGCCCAGCTTGGTTACCTGCCACATTAACATCAAAGCCATGATCAGTAGGCAATGAACCTGCGCCGCCCAAATGCCATTTGCCAAAACTTGCGGTTTGATAGCCTTTTCCCTTGAGAAACTCGGCCAGGGTAAGTTCATTATCTGGTAAAGAATGTCTGAATTCAGGCGCAATTAATTTCTCCGAGGGCTCCGAAGGCTTACCTGGAATCCATTCGGTTAGGTTTAATGAAGCGGGATACTTACCGGTGAGGATACTGGCGCGTGTAGGTGAGCAAACCGGACTGGAAGCATAAGCATTTATAAACTGAACACCACTGGCTGCTAATTGATCGATGTTGGGAGTTTCATGAAAATCGTTGCCATAACATCCCAAATCTGCAACTCCCATGTCATCAACCAAAATCAAAATGATATTTGGAGTTGTAAACTTTCTATTTAACTCGCGACTGTTGCTACCATAAATAAGCGACAACATTATTATAAAAACTATGGGCTTGAACATTTTTCTAGATATGCTTGTACCTGGCCAACTATTTTTTTTTAATATTTAACAGCAAGTAAAATATTAAACTGATAAATAATTAAACTGATAAATAAAAGGTAGATGGAAATCTCCATCTACCTTTATAAATTAAGTTATTGCAGAATACTTTCAGGTCCAGTCCAACCTGGATTTTGTTTAAGCACATTTCCTGAAAGGAGAATTTCCTGTTCGGGAATTTGCATAAAACCACCGGTATCTTTAATTCTGTCTGTTAGGTTAGCCTGAAATACACCAGGAACTTTATCATTCAAAAGTTCAGCACCATTTTGACTCTGGTCGATGATAGCACCGGCATCATCACCATACCAACGTAAAAGGTCATAGAATCGAATGCCTTCAAATGCTAATTCATGATGACGTTCTTGTTTAATGTGATCAAGACTGTAAGCGGCTACCGGATCCAGGCCTGCCCTGTCTCTTACTACATTAAGATTATCTTTGGTTTCAGTTAATTCGGAATGCATTAGCAAAACATCAGCGTAGCGAATTAAAACAAGGTTTTCAATGCTGGCATTATTAAATCCTTGTTGCATACCATCCATAATAATATTGATATTAAAGGACAACCAATCCTCTCTGTTCGGAGCTGATTTATCTGTAAATGCCCTTATTATCGTAAGCTTTTTAGGAAATAATTTTGTCTCCTCCACCATATTCCAACCACCGGTCTCGTATTTTACAATTCCTTCTCTCGGATGTTCAACATCCAGAACGCTACCCCATCTTCTAATTTCATCTTCAGGGGCTGAAGCCACCCAGCTGTCAACAAACCGTGGATTAATCTGTCCATGACCCCAAACTCCTCCAAAAGGAAAAACATTGTTTACATTACTCTGGCCTCTTACGCCAAAAGCCTGGGCAATTACATTTCTGGGGTCGCCCCATCCATTAATAAGTGTGTAATGAATAGCAAAAACTGATTCCGCATTATTCTCACCGGCCCATTGCAGGCCTTCTCCTTGAGTATAAGCATAGTCTTCTTTGGTAAGTTCGTTGGTGTATGCCCAGAGGTTTCTGAAATCATTAATTAAATGATGGCCACTATTAGTAATTAAATCTTCAAGATTTTGCACTACTTCGGACTTCTCTATACTTCCGCCATCAGGCAAAGGCAAATTATTTTGATCGTAATATCCGGTGTAAAACAAATAAACTCTGGCCAATAATGCCTGAGCGGCCCATTTTGTAGCATGACCATACATGGCTGGATCTGAATTATATTGTTCAGAAGGCAACAAATCTATTGCCATTTGTAAGTCAGATGCTATCTGAGCGTATGTTTCATCTGCAGGCGTTTGGGGAATATTAACCGGGTCTGACTTTATCAGCAAAGGAACTTCACCAAATAATTTAGAAAGCTCACTATAGAAAAATGCACGTAGAAAATAAGCCTCTCCTGTTGCCCTGCTTTTATGTTCTTCTGAAGACCAGTTAACCTGACCAACGGCTTCTAACAATTTATTCACTCGGTAAATACCTTCATAATAGTTGCTCCATATGTTATGAGCCATATTAGGATTTGAAGCTAACCATCTATCAAAACCATGAGCATCAGCATCATTGGCTGCTCCAGACCCAAATTGTTCATCAGAGGCCAGCGCACCAATGTAATAAGTAGAATTTAGATTCACTTTCATCATTGAATAATACGCTCCGGTGAGCATTTGATCTACATCAGTGCTGCTTTCAGGAAAATTCTGATCATTTTTTGATAAATAATCCTGCGTGTCAAGATAATCTTCGCAACCAAAGGCGAATAATGTGATTATTAGGAATATATACTTTTTCATAATTTCTATTTTTTAAAAACTTAAATTCGCTCCAACCATATAAGTTACCGGTAGTGGGTTAAATTGCACATCAATACCTTTTGCCCAGTTAGAAGGTGCAAACCCAACTTCCGGATTGGCTCCTTTATATCCAGTAAACGTGTGTAAATTAAGCGCGGAAACATAGACTCTTGCTTTTTCCATCGGTATAGATGGAAGGATATTTTTAAAATCATAACCCAGGGTAATATTCTGTATTCTCAAATAATCTCCCGGCTCCAAATAGATATCTGAGAACCTGGTATAATTAGGAGAAGGTGTAGAAGTAAGACGGGGCAATCTATTGGAAGTGCCTTCCCCGTGCCATCTATTTAAGTAATAGGATGGATAATGTTCTTTAAAAGCGTCGGCAATTCTATGTGAAATCATGATATCATTTCCCATAACCCCGGCTGCAGTTGCTGAAAAGTCAAAACCTTTATAGTCAAAACTCATAGAAAATCCCAGCGTGGCGAAGGGGTTCGGATCGCCAATCATAACACGGTCTCCAGCATCAATTACATCATCATCATTTTGATTTACAAAAATCAAATCTCCGGGGCTACTTCCCAATGTAGGACCCTCAAAATTGCTAATTTGGTCTTCATTTTGGAATACTCCCGCTGTTTCATATCCCCAAAAATAACCAATAGGGAAACCAACCTGAGCTCTGTAAGGAGGTAACTGGCCGGTAGCCTGTTGACTCACTTGCTGTCCCTCAATAACCCCTTCATTATTGGCTATTCTTGTAACCTCATTTTTATTGAGTCCAACGTTGGCTGAAAAACGATAATAAAGTTCGTTAATATTATTTCTCCAATTCAGGGCAATTTCAAGTCCTCTGTTAGCCACATCTCCTCCATTGATAAAAGGAGCCCGGGCACCATGAGTAGCTAAAATAGGAGCTCTTAACAACCAGTTCTTTGTTATTTTATCATATGCATCCACGTTCACTTCCAAACTTCCCTTAAAAAAGCGCATATCCAGACCTATATTTAGCTGCTCCGAGGTCTCCCAGGTTACGTTTTGATTAGCTAATTGTGACGGATAAGCCCCGACGGACCACTGGTCTTTACTCTCACCAAATGAATAAAAAGCATTTGAAAACGAGTAGGTAGTCAGATACTGAAAATTAGGAATATTTTGATTGCCATTCTGACCCCAACTGGCCCTTAATTTCAAAAAGTCAAGCCAGTTTGCTGACCAATCCATGAATGATTCATTATTAATTACCCAACCTGCTGAAAAAGAAGGAAAATTACCCCATCGGTTTCCCCTGGCGAAATTCGATGACCCATCTCTACGTATGATAGCAGTAAATAAATAGGTGCCTTGATAGTCATAATTTAAACGACCAAAAAAGGAAGAAAGTAAATTATTCACATAAGGTTCGCCACCTAACCACGTCTTGCCGGGGTTAACATTTTTAACATTTGTCAAATAGGCAAATTCATAATCATCAAACAATGACCCTGTATTACCTCCGTAAAGATTAATGCCAATATTATTCTCTTCAAGAGATTGACCCAGCATCACAGAAAAGTTATGCGCATTATTTATTTGAAAATCGTAAGATAGCGTATTGGCTAACTGATAACCTGATGACTCCGACATTTCCTGTCTTACCTCATCTTCTAACCTTTGATGGGAAGGACCTAAATTGAATTCAGGATAATATTGTCTTCTATTAGAATTATTAGTGTTGAAACCAAAATTACTTCTAAATTTCAATGATTGTATAGGCTCTATTTCCAGATAAACGTTAGCATTCAATTCGCTGCTTTTAAATCCGTTTTGGCTATTATAATTTTGAAATCCTACGGGATTAATTCTATCCGCATCAAAACTGACAGGATTATAAAAATCACCATCTTCATTGTAAACGGGAATTAATGGATGAGAAGCTGCCCAGCGCCAGTCAGAAGCCATTCTGTTACTTCGTTTCTTTTGCGTGTAAAGAAGGTTTTGACCTACTTTTATTACCGGCCTGTCATTCTTTTTTAATAATACGTGATCGGAATTTAATCTAAAACTTATTCGATTGAATTTCTCGGTTAATGGTTGCCCCAAAATAGCTTCCTGACCGGTGTAAGTAACACCCATGGCATAAGTACTCATGTCAGAACCTCCTGTGATATTTATCCCGTGATTCTGTACCGGTGCATTCTGATTGGTTAATTCCTGCCACCAGTTAGTACCTTGCCAGCCGTTCAGCAGGTCACCTGCAATATCATTTGGCAATATAGAGGTAAATTGAAAAGGTGTTCCTCCAGAGTTTACAATCGATTCATTGACTAACATCATGTAGTCTTCTGCATTTACCATGTCTAAATAATTATCAACATTTTGTACCCCATAATTCATATCATAGGTAATAGTTGGTTTGCCTGGCTTGCCTTGTTTGGTTGTGATTAAAATAACCCCATTGGCAGCTCTTGACCCATAAATAGCAGCAGAGGCGGCATCCTTTAAAATATCAATAGACTCAATATCAAAAGGGCTGATCGAGTTCAGGTCTCCACCAATAATTCCATTAATAACAATTAGTGGTTCGGCGTTGCCTATGGTACCTAACCCACGAATATTAACCTTGAAATCTGCATCGGGACGACTGGAGTTAGCAACAATTGATAAACCCGGTGTCTGGCTTTGCATGGCTGTATAAGGTGACACAGTGCTTAACTTTTGAATATCTTCTCCTTTTACCTGAGTGGTTGCTCCAGTGACTAATTTTTTCTCCTGTACACCATATCCTACTACCACCAATTCATTCAACTCTTGAATATTCATTGTCATTACCAGGTCTATGACCGTACGATCATTTACCTCAATTTCCTCCGATACATATCCTACGGAACTAAAAACAAGGGTAGCACCCTCGTTCACATTTAAAGAATAAGCCCCGTCTACATCAGTAACTACTCCATTATTAGTTCCCTTTTCTACTATATTAACACCGGGAAGGCCTTCTCCATCTTCATAGGAGGTGACTCTTCCGGTGATGTTGCGGGATTGAATAACTAAATCGTTTTTCGTTTTCTTTTCAAAATTTTCATTATTGTTCTGTTGAGTAGATCCTTCCGCTATTGAAAATGAATAGCAGACCATTGGCATAAAAATACCGAGAAACATAACCTTCGATACTTTATTGATTATTTGTAATATTTCTGAATTCATAATTTGTATATTTTACTTAATTGAAATTTATTTTGGCGGTATTATTTACCGCCCAAGCAAAAGCGTTCTATTTTTTCTAAGAAGAATTAAAAGCTAATATTTTCATAGTTTAATAAGGTTTTATGCATTAATAATTATTTTTACCTATCTATTATTTTATTAAAGGTTTTATCCTTTAGCTACTTCTGACGGAACATGCCCAAATCGATCTTTGAATAATCGGGTAAAATGGGATAAGTTTTTAAACCCTACCATATAAGCTGTTTGACTCACAGTATATTTTCCTGTAGAAAGGAATCCAAAAGCTTTTTTCAATCGTATTCCCTGGATCAATTCAGTAATAGTAAGTCCGGTTATATTTTTAATTTTTGCAAACAGTTGACTTCTTCCTACCCCTACTTCTTTTTGAATTTGTAATATATTCAAATCAGCGTCATCAAGATTTTCTTCAATAAAAGAAATAATCTTGGCAATAAGTGGGTCTATGTCGTTCTCATTGGCTTGTGATGAGTCAACTAAAAATGTTTTAGCAAACTGCATCCGAAGATTATTTTTAAGATTAAGCAGATTTTGCACCTTCATTTGTAATATAGATGCATTAAATGGCTTTGCTATATAATCATCGGCACCGGCTTCATACCCAGTCATTTGACTTTCTTCATTGGCCATTACAGTTAATAGTAATATAGGAATATGACAAGTCAGTGGTTCTTGTTTCAACTTGTGGCACATTTCGATCCCATTCATTACCGGCATCATTACATCACTTATAATCAGATCGGGTATTATTTCTTTGGCTTTATTATATCCATCAGCACCATTTGCACAGGAATACACTTTGAAGTTATCGCTTAGCAGAGTTTGCAGGAAATCATTAAGTTCCTGATTATCTTCAACTACCAACACCTTATATTTGGCTGCAATCGCGGTGGGCTCATTAATAACAGGTACAACTTCATTGATTGATCTGTATTCATTCAACCAGGTTGAATCTTTAACCAGTTCAGTTGTTTTATTGAGTTGAGCCAGATTATTGTCAAAATGCAAGCTGAAAGTAGAACCTTTTCCTAATTTACTTTTTACCTTAATTTTACCATTGTGGAGGTCACAAAGCTCTTTTACCAGTGCCAAACCTAGACCAGTACCTGGAATTGTGTGGCTTTCGGTAGATCGTGTCTGATAGAAAGGTTTAAAAATTTCATTAAGATCGTCTCTGGCTATTCCCCTGCCAGTATCTTTTATTTGGATAATTATGCGGCCCGGTTTGTTTTTCCGCTCCTTCAAATTACAGGAAATATGAATATCACCCCTGTAATCAGTAAACTTTATAGCATTGGAAATAATGTTGCTTATAATACGATCAATCGCGGTTAAATCGAATTCCCAGAAGATTGATTTGCAATTACTCTCAAAAGTCAGATTAATTTTTTTTGTCTCTACCATCGAGGAAAACCGGCTTATTATTTCCTGCAAAAAAGGAAGCAGGTCATCTGTTGTTTTATGCAAAGTATATTTACCTTCATCAATTTTTCTTATATCAAGTAGCTCGTTGGTAAGGTGATATAGCTTATCAGAATTAGACTTTAATATTTTAAAATATTTCTGATCTTCTTTGTCTTCCCTGTTTTTTTGAAGCATCTTTTCCAGAGGTCCCATAATCAAAGTGATAGGCGTCCGGATTTCATGCGTGATTTTTGTAAAAAAGTCCAGCTTAAATTTATCAAGCTCCAATTGCTTTTCCAACTGCATTCTTTCCATCCTTTGTTTATTCTTCACACGCTCTCTTTTAATTGCCTGATGCCTGAATAAAATTAATACCACAACTGAAAGAATTACATATAAACTATAGGCCCACCAGGTTGACCACCAGGGAGGGTTAATAATAATATGCAGTGATATGCCTTTTTCATTCCATATATTATGACTATTTCCTGCTTTTATTAATAAGATGTATTCTCCCGGGCTCAGGTTATTGTAGGAAACATTGCTGTTGCTACCCAGTAAAACCCAGTCTTCATCAAAACCTTCAAGCTTGGCTAAATATTGGTTATCAGAAGGATTGAAGTAATCTAATGCCGCAAATTCTATATTTATCCTGTTCATAGAATGATTTAATTCCAATGAATTCAGGTAATTAGCATTTTTTACCCTGGGTTGCAGACCAATGTCATTAAAATAATTTGTATATGATTTATTATTAATCTCGATGTCTGTAATAACTATTTTCGGTGGCAGGTCATTTTCAATCAGCTCTTCAGGATAAAAGCAAATGACACCATACCGGGAAGGAAAATATAAGCGTCCATCATCAGCTTTATGGCTGGTAGAAAAAAGGAATTCCGTATTAGGCAATCCATCCTTAATATCAAAATTGCGTGATGAAGGTACAGGTAAACTTGATTTAGAGTAATAGTTTAATCGGGTAATCCCCCTGTTGGTTTGCAGCCATATATTTCCATTGGAGTCTTCGTTTATTGAAAAGATTGTATTATTTATTATTCCTTCTTTTTCTGAAAGATGCACAAACTCCTGGCTATCTCTCAAATAAAGATTCACGCCTCCACCATTGGTACCTATCCAAATGTTTCCCTTTGAATCTTCCAGTAGACTCATAATATCATTGTTGGATATTTGGCTATTCCCCTGATAATAATTGACCACATTATAATACTCACCCGTTTGGGGATTGAAAACATCAATGCCGGCATCTAAACTACCAATCCACAATTTACCATTCTGATCCTGAATAATTTTCCTAACGGACCTTCCGGAAATTGTTTGGTAGGGATTCGTGTTTACATAGTGGCTAACTTTCCGTAACTGTTGATTTAACTTAAGCAGCCCTCCTTCATGAAGTCCAAGCCAGGTGTTTTTATCTTTATCTACAAATACTTCAAAAATTTCCGTCGCCTGAAATTGAGGGTCAATATTCACTCGGGATAATTTCCTGTTGTTAATTGTATAAATCCATAAACCATGCCCCCAGGTACCTATCAGCAATGTGTCATTTGAATACTCACACAATTTGGTAATCACAAACTTCTTCTGATTGTAATTAGGGGGAACTATTCTGTCCACAATTTTACCCGATTGTCTACCTGTTGTCAAAATACCGGATTCGCTTCCTAAAAAAATCTTATCGCCCTTTTCTATAACAGTATGTATCGTGTTGCGCGGATCATTCTTTTCCTCGGGATAAGGCATTAGGTGATTAAAACCATCGTGGTAAAGGTAATACTTATACACACCGGAAGAGCTTGTTGCAGCCCAAAGAACATTTTGATTATCTAAAAACAAAGCATTGAAATTCAAATTCTGCGGATAATGTGGAAATGAATGATGAGAATTGAAGTCGGAAAATTGCTTAGTTTGTTTTTTAAAGACATAAATACCTTCAAAAGTTGCCAATAAGTATTCGGCATTTCCACGAGGTATAATTTCATTAATGCGGTTGGGCAAAGAACCAGGTGACAAATTCTTTACCAGATATTGATGGTTGTCTTCTGTTTTTAAATTATATAATAACAAACCATTGCCGGCCGTTGCTATCCATAAATTGTCATCGTTATCAAGATGTAAATCTGTGACGTATTTGAAATCAACACCAAGCTGTATCTTAAGGATAAAATCATTAGTAATCTTGAATAGCCCTTCCCCTTTTGTTCCTATCCATAAATTTCCAAATTTGTCGCTAATTAATGTTTCTACAGCTATCGAGTAATGCTCATTCCATTTAACAAAAGATTCTATCTTATCACTGTCAGGTTTCAAATAAAACAAGCCTATGGATGTACCAAACCACATTACGCCATCATTATCTTGCAAAATTTTATAAATATGGCAGGTGGTAGTGTTAGCTAAACCATCATTTACAGGGAGAGCATGAATTTCAAATTCTTCATTTGTATGATTGAAAGTATACACCTGGTAGCCATTTGTTCCTATCCACAAATAGCCATCTCTGTCCTCGTAAATACTATGAATAAGCTTATTTTGATAAGTTGACCCTTCCGTCTTTGTATAGAGGTATTTTTTACAGGTGTTTCCATTATATAAGTTTAACCCGTCAAAAGTGCCAAACCATAAAAAGCCCCGTGAATCTTTAAATATAGTATTTACATAATTATGTGATAAACCGTTTTCAGATGAAACACCCGACATATAGAAATATCGACTATTAGACTTCTCAGCTTTTGCAAATGAAGATACGCATAGGAAAAAAACCAGCAACAATTTAATCAAATGGTCACAATTGATTGCTAGCCTAATAGTAGGTGTCATGCTGCCATAATATGTAGACTTATCTTTTTTCATCTTTTGAATAAATCGCAAAATCTATCCTTAATAACGACCATAAATTTTTATTTACACATACAAATCAACATTAAGTTAGCATAAAAACAAAATTGGCAGTATGCTTTTTGCATCTTTTAAAGCCGATTTGGATACCCGGAACAATCTTTCGGACGCCCAGAACATCATCAACTTTTGATAGCAGGTATTTTTGCAAAGACAAAGGATCAAAAGGATGCTTCCCATAATTGTATAATAAACTGAGACTATTTATGGCTCGTTTACCATCGTTTCTATACGATTCAAAATACACAAGCTTTTACCTTGAATGATTAATTCCATTCGAAGCCTATAGGTAAATGGCAAATAATTAATGTCTGTATCAACACTAAACCAAAGATGATGAAAAAAGCAACGAGTCAAGTCAAGTTCATATTAATAAATTACTGCGCTCTTCTTTCATTTATTCAATTCTTTCTTATCACCGGTTGTCAAATGAAACCTACCAGTAAAAAAGCAATTGTGGCACCTAATATTTTATTAATACTAACCGATGATTTAGGCATTAACGACCTGGGAGTATACGGTAATGACTTTCATGAAACACCTCATTTAGATTCATTGGCAAGAAATGGTGTAATGTTTACCCAGGCGTATACTTCCAGCCCCGTCTGTTCACCAACCAGGGCCAGTTTGTTAACCGGTAAAAACCCTGCCGAATTAAATATTACAGACTGGATACCGGGAAAACCCTCCTGGCCAAATGAAAAATTAGTTGCTCCACAAATTAAGCACAGTTTACCCCATGAAGAAATTACCATTGCCGAATTGCTTCAGGAAGAAGGTTATCAGACTGCCTTCTTTGGCAAATGGCACCTGGGGGGTGAAGGGTCTTTACCTACCGACCATGGATTTGATGTTAATGTGGCGGGAAATCATGCCGGTTTGCCACCCAGTTATTTTTATCCATATACTAAAGATGATTTTATACTACCGGACCTAAGTACAGGTGGTGAAGAAGGAGAATTTTTAACCGACAGGCTTACAGAAGAAGCATTGAAATGGATAAAAAAGAACAAGGACAATCCTTTTTTTATGCAGCTATCGTATTTTACTCCGCATATCTGGCTGGAAACCAAACCGAAACTACAAAAAAAATATCAGTTAAAAGCTGAAAATGGAAATTACAATTCTTATATCCAACCGGTCTATGCCGGCATGATCGAAACATTGGATGATAACGTAGGCCGGATTATGGCATTTCTCGAAGAACAAGGATTATTAGAGAATACAATGGTGGTTTTTTATTCTGACAATGGTGGGGTAAACAGCGATTATGGATTGGATCCTATTACCGATAATGGCATTTACAGAGAGGGGAAAGGACATTTGTACGAGGGGGGAATCAGAGTCCCGTTAATTTTTTATTGGCAGGGACGGTTTGAGCCAAGAATATCCGATGAATTATTTACAACCATGGATTTCATGAATACTTTTGGTGAATTTGTCGGGGAAAAATGGGAGACTAAAGAAGGCACGAGTTTTTATAAATATCTGACCAAAAATAAAGAAACAGACCGGGAAACACTCTATTTTCATTATCCTCATTACAGCTACCAGCTTAGCAGCCCCTCGGGCGCCATACGAGCCGGAGATTACAAATTAATAGAATTTTTCGAAGATCATTCTACTGAGCTATACAACATTTCGGTGGATCCATCCGAAAGCCATGATATAAGCAACAGCAATCCTGCCTTAAGGGACAGCCTGGCGAGTAAACTTAAGCAGTGGAGAACGGATGTAAATGCCGCAATGCCCATTCCCAATCCTAATTATGACCCAAATTATAAAGCTGAGAAATAAGCTATCAAACTTTAAACTTATAGATAATTAATAATTACATGCTGGACAGAAACAATACGACAAGTTATTTTGATTTTGATGATAATAAAAAAGAAATAATTATCAAGCGTTTTGATACGCCTACCCCGTGGATGAATTACTTTTCCAATGGCACTTTTCATACCATGATGTCGCAGGCTGGCGGGGCGGTGGCTTTTTACAAATCACCGCAAATCTGGAGGATAAACCGTTACCGGTTTTATCATTTGCCTACCGATCGTTCAGGAATGTATTTTTATATCCGGGACAAGCAAACAAAAAAATACTGGAGCCCAACCTCGGAGCCCGTACTGAATAAACCTGAAAAATGGAAAGCAGCACATGGCATGGGTTATTCCCGTTTTGAAGCTGAAAATGAAGGCATCATAAGTCATTCGCGGTATTTTGTAGGCCCTTTTGAAAACAATCTGATATGGAACCTCGAAATTGAAAACAGTACAAAAGACGAAAAAATACTGGATGTATTTGCCTTTGTTGAATTTGGTATGATGGAGTTTCTGCGGGAAGTATCCTGGGTTTGCTACATGAAACACCAAATGAGTGTTGACTTTCTTAAAAACGAAAATGCACTGATATTTAAGTATGGCGTGGAAACGCAACCCAAGCCGGACGAAACACCACTGGTTTATTTAGCATCGGATCATCCGTTAAAAGGATTTGATGGTGACCGGGATGAATTTATCGGCACTTATCGTTCTGAATCAAATCCTTACGTGGTAGAGCATCAGGATTGCACCAATTCTACATTGTTCGGAGGCGACCCTTGCGGTGCATTGCAAATGGAAGTAATGCTAAAACCAGGTGAAAAAAAAACCATCAATGTTTTTCTGGGGACAGGATTAAACCAAAATGAAATTAGGTCATCATTAGAAAATTGCCGTAAGCCTGACTTTGTAGATAAATCTTTTGTTACACTCACTGAAAACTGGAAAACACACCTCAATAAATTCAGTTGCCAGCTGCCTGATCCTGATGTGCAACGGATGATTAATACCTGGAACCCTTACCAGGCCCAGCGAAATTTTCTATTTTCAAGAAATATTTCTTATTACGCTACCGGCACATTTCGTGGCGTGGGATTCCGGGATACAGCCCAGGATATTCTTTCACAAACTCCTTTTGACATTGACGCATCCAAGGATAAAATGCGTATGCTCCTGCAGCAACAATATGCTGATGGCCATACCAATCACTACTTTTACCCCAACGAAGGCTGGGAGCCTGTTCATCGTAAACATTCTGACAATCACCTATGGCCAATCCTGGGGGTATGGAATATCGTGGTTGAAGAAGAATCAACCGCCTTTCTCAATGAAAATATTGCGTATTATGACAATGGCTCGGACACGGTTTATGAGCATCTAAAAAAATCAGTACAGTTTGCCATGGAATACCGGGGAGCAAATGGCCTGCCTTTGATGTTGCATTCCGACTGGAACGACCAGATGTTTAAGGTGTGTCGTGAAGGAAAAGGCGAAAGCTTCTGGACTGCCATGTTGCTGGGTGTTACGCTTCCCAAACTAATTGAAATAGCGGGCCTATTGGCTAAGGAAGAGGATATTCAATGGTACCGGGAAATTTACAACAACCAGAAAGAACTGGTGAATACCATTGGCTGGGATGGCAAATGGTACAGGAGAGCGATTATGGATAACGGACTGTACCTGGGAACCAAAGAAAACCCGGAGGCCAAAATATGGCTGAATGCACAATCCTGGGCAGTTCTTTCCGGTTTTGCCGATGAGAAAAGGGGATTACAAGCCATGGATATCGTGAAGGAAAACCTTGATTCCGAACTTGGCATTAAGCTACTCCACCCCTCCATTACTACTTTTCCTGACCCCAAAGATCCGCTTACAAATTATAACAAAGGCACAGGCGAAAACGCTTCCGTTTTTTGTCATGCTAATACCTGGGCCATCATGGCAGAATGCCTATTGGGTCGTGGAGACCGCGCGTGGAAATACTACCAGCAGTTGATCCCTGCAAAAGCCATGGAAAAAGCTGGCGCATGGCGATACAAAGCCGAACCTTACGTGTATGCCTCCAACCTTTTTGGTCCGGAGTCAGATAAATTTGGCCTGGCCAATGTTTCCTGGCTATCAGGAACGGCAGCATGGATGTACGTGGTTGCCACACAATATATTCTCGGTATAAAACCACAATGGAAAGGATTACAAATTGACCCATGCCTTCCTTCCGAGTGGGAAGAGTTGTCTGTACAGAGAGTATTCCGCAATAAGAAGTACCAGATAAAAATCACGAAAAGCAAAGGTATCTGTACCGGTGTAGTAAAAATTATTTTCAACGGTAATGAACTACCCGGCAACTTCATTCCCTCTGCTCTGGCACAGGCAGACAACAGAGTGGAGGTTTATTTAAAATGATTGAAAAGCTTTTATAACCGCCGACTGGCGAACTTTCCCCCTCCTTGATTAAGGAGGGGGACTAAGGGGTGGTTTTAATAAAACACAAAAAAACTACTATTAAAATATTAATAGAAAAAACAATCCTATGCCAATGAAAAAAAGAAAAGAAATTCCTTTTGAGAAATATAATTTTAGAAGAGACAAATACCAGATTACGGACCTGCCCTACCAGATGGGCAACAATGAAATGGGTGGATTGGCTCATCTTTCAGGGCTTGGGTTCAATAATTTATACTTCGCGGATGTGTGGGATACCGATAAAAAGAGTGGAAGGACGTTGAGTTTTATGATTTACCGATAGAAGGAGGCTTTACCGTTTCGGCCAAAATGAGGAATGGAGAAGTAGAATGGATTGAAGCAT
>Ga0207419_1001319_pt1 | contig 19006 bp, 22 predicted proteins | sample ElkSloMetagenome_4_FD_184723 | JGI IMG/M metagenome (GOLD analysis project Ga0207419, IMG submission 184723) | Hot spring microbial communities from Elkhorn Slough, Monterey Bay, USA - MD2A (version 2) | ecosystem: Environmental > Aquatic > Marine > Intertidal zone > Estuary: Microbial mat ...
CCCCAGGCAAGGGCCGGGAACCAATCTGAACTCGCCAGGCCCGCGAGCAAGGGAATCCCGAAGAGCCAGGCCAGGCCGATCGCCAGCACGCCCAGACCGGCCTCGAAGCCGAGCATGCGGTACAGCATTCCCTTCGGTGTCAGCGTGGCTGGCCGACTGGCGGCGTCTTGATTTTCTGAACTCACGGCAGTCTCTCACTCAAGAATGATTCGACGCTCTGCATCGTCCTGGCCGGCGCAAGGCGCCATCCGCTATTATTACGACCCTATGAGAACACCACCGGGCCATGGGCATGAGCGCTGATTTTCGTATCGCTATCGATATTCGCTGGGGCGACATGGATGCCTTCGGACACGTCAATAGCGGAGCCTATCTGACCTACCTCGAGGACGCGAGGGTGCGCTGGATGGACTCCGTTCCCAGCCACTGGCAGACCGGAGAAACCGGCCCAGTCGTCGCCAATGTCTCGATCAACTATCGCCAGGCCGTCCGCTGGCCTGCGGAGGTCGAAGTCACGGTAAAGCCTCTCTCGCCCGGGCGCTCCAGCATCAGGCTCGAACACGAAATCCGCGAGCGGACCGACCCGCCGGGCCGGGGGGCGGTGTATGCCGATGCCACGGTCACCGTCGTCTGGATCGACAGGGAGGGCGGCGAGTCGGTGCCCCTGCCGACCTCCATTCGAGAGCTTGCCTCCGACAAGTAAGGTCGGGCAGCGGTATTGATGGAGATTGATGCCGGCTTCCGGCGCCCGCTCGAATCAATCCTTGCCCAGTCGGTCGACCAGCTGCTTCAGGCTGGCCTGGGTCGCCGGTTCGAACCAGCCCGCCACGAAAGTGTCGATATCCAGCGCATCGGGTGCGTCGAACAGGGCAACGAGATCCGATCGGCAGAGCTCGCGCGTCTTCTTCAACGCGTGTGCGGGCATGTCGAGGTGAGCCTGAATCCAGTGCAGGCTGCGATCCACGACCTCGCCCTGGGGCACCAGCTCATCGACCAGGCCGATCGCTTGCGCGTCCTTGATCGGAATCATCTGACCGGCCACGAGGTGGCGCTCTGCGCGATAGGCGCCGATCAGTCGGACGAGTGCCTGATGGATGACCGGCGGCACAACGAGTCCAACCTGCACCTCGTTCAGGCCGAGCCGATAGTCTCCCTTGGCCTGAACCCGGTAGTCGCAGAACAGGGCGAGAACCGTGCCGCCCGCAGGACTGTGGCCCGTAAGGGCAGCGCAGACCATCATGGGAGCGCGCGCCAGGCGTTCGAGAAGGCCAAAGAAGTCGGTCCAGAAGGCGCGCATCCCCCGCTCGTCCAGGCGAAGCAGGGCAGGAACATCGAGGCCGGCGGAGAACAGTCCGGGCTGGCCGGACAAGACGATGCCCGACGCACCGTCGGCTTCGGCGCGATCCAACGCAGAGTTCAGCTCGGAGACCAGGCTCGGATTCAGCGCATTGACCGGAGGACGATTTAAACGCAGCTCAAGAATGTCGTAGGTGTGGGAAATACGATCGATCATGTTTAATTCGCCTTTGGCCTAACGCTCAGGACGCCCAGATTACACCAGGGACGGTCGGGCAGGCGGGCCGATATGAGATAATTCAGCAAGGCTACAAGGACTTCTCGCAATCATGCTCAAAACTTTTTTTCTCGCAATCGTCGCAGGCATGATTTCAGCGCCTGCCATGGCCGCTTCGCTCATCATCGATGATGCCTGGTCACCCCTCGCGCCCCCGGGCCGAATGATGGCCGGCTTCATGACGCTGGAAAACCAGGGTGCCGATGCGATCGTTCTCACCGGCGCAGAAAGCCCCCGTTTCGGCCGCGTCGAGATTCATACGATGACCATGGACGATGGCGTCATGCGCATGCGCAAGCTCGAGTCCCTCGAGATCCCGGCCGGGGAAACCGTTCTGCTGGCTCCCAGCGGCCTGCACCTGATGCTGATGCAGCCAAAGGGCGACTTCGAGCTGGGCGAACGCTTCGATATCACCCTGATCGACTCCCTCGATCAACGCTGGCCCGTGTCGCTCGAGCTGCGCGAGCGTCGGAGCCGGCCTCAGCGCTCGGACTGAGCGAGAATCCTGGAGAAAACGATGACCTCGGGCGCATAACAATCCCAGCCGGGCGCGGCCCCGGCGCCCGAGACAGCCAACTTCTCACGCCAGGCATCGTCTGTCCGCGCGGCCTTCCGGTAGGATGGAAGCTCTAGGAACCGCCGGGCCTGAATGTTCGAAAGCGAACCCACCACCACAGCACTTCTCGTTACAGCCGCCGGCCTGCTGCTGATATTCAGCGTCATGTTTTCGCGCCCTTCGGAGCGCATCGGCGTTCCCGTGGTGCTGGTCTTCCTTCTCATCGGGCTGCTCGTAGGCGCCCAGCTTCCGGAACATTTCGTCGACTTCGAGCTGGCCTTTCGCATCGGCACCGTCGGGTTAGTACTGATCCTCTTCGACGGTGGACTGAACACGCCCTTTCGCCAGGTCCGCGCTTTCCTCCTTCCGGCCTCGATCCTCGCGACGGTCACCGTCGTCGGCACGGCCTTGCTGGTCGCCCTGCTGGCTCACCTACTTGGGCTGGGCTGGACCGAATCGCTGCTGATCGGTGCGATCGTGTCGTCAACCGATGCCGCCGCGGTTTTCTCGTCGCTTCGGGGCTCGGGAGTCCAGCTGCGGCGCCGAGTGGGTGCCACCCTGGAGCTTGAGTCCGGCCTGAATGATCCCATGGCCGTGATCCTGACGCTGACGCTGACCAGCCAGCTCGTCGGAAACCAATCCTTCGAGATCTGGAACTTTCTGATCCAGGTCCTGGGGCAACTCGCCATCGGTCTCGCCGCCGGCCTGGCTATCGGCTGGTGCGGGACTCAACTCCTCAAACGCATTCGGGTGCCTGCCGCCGGCCTGTACCCGGCGCTGACCCTGGCACTGGCGCTGGTTGCCTTCGGCTTGCCGACCCTGTTCATGGGCTCCGGCTTCCTCGCCGTCTATGTCGCCGCCCTCATGCTCGGTAATCAGCGCATGCCCTACCGCTCCGGCATCCTTCGCGTCCATGATGCGATGGCCTGGCTGGCCCAGATCACCATGTTCCTGGTTCTCGGACTTCTCGCTGTCCCCGAACTGCTGGCGGCGGCGGGCTGGCGCGGTCTGATTCTCGCCCTGGGCCTGGCTCTGATTGCGCGGCCCATCATGGTGTTGCTCTGCCTCGCACCGTTCGGCTATCGGTTGAAAGAATCCGGCTTCATTGCCTGGGTCGGCCTGCGCGGCGCCGTGCCGATCCTGCTGGCGACCTATCCCGTACTGGCAGGCGTCGAGGGGGCCTCGGAATTGTTCCACCTGGTGTTTTTTATCGTCGTGGTCAACGCGCTGCTACCGGGCGCGACGATTCGCTGGGCCACCGATTGGTTCAAGGTTGAACGCTCTGGCGCAGAGCGCCCTTCTCCGGTGCTGGAAATCAACGCCATCGAGGCGCTGCCGGTGCAGATCATCTCGTTCCGCCTCGAGCCGGCGGCGCTCGTGACCGGTCACCGCGCCGCCACGCTCCCGCTGCCCGATGGCGCCAGCGTGCTGCTGCTGGTTCGGGGGCAGCAGGCTCTGGCCGTAAAGGAAGAAACGGTGCTTCAGGCCGACGATCACGTCCACGTTATGGTTCTGCCGGAGGACAAACGCGCCGTGGAACTGATGTTCGGTCTGCGCGAGGAGGATTGAGCTCAATCCTCAGCGCTGTTGGCGACCCGCGCCAGCTGATACAGAATTGATGCCGTCGCTCCCCAAATCGGCCAGTGCTCGGCTGCAATCGACATGACACGAAAATGCTGGCCGGCGCGGATGACATCGTGGTGTCGATAGCGCGAGAGGTCCAGCGCCCAGTCAAGCGGGAGGCGATAGAGGTGACTGACTTCGGCCGGGCAGGCCACCGGCTTGACGCCCTGTGACACCAGGCCGACGACCGGCGTAATCCTGAATTGACTGATCGTATTGACCCGATCGAGCAGGCCCAGCGGCCGCACGTCCGAGGCCTTGATTCCCACCTCCTCGGAGGCTTCCCGGAGGGCCGTATCGAGGGGGAAGGCCTCGCCATGATCACGCTGGCCGCCCGGCAGAGCCACCTGACCGGCGTGCTTGGTCAGGCGCCGACTCCTGACGGTCAGAAGGATCGCGGGTTCTTGACCCTGAAGGATGGGTACGAGAACGGCGGCGCGATTGGCCCTGCTCTCCATACGCGACTCGGGGTAACCCCCAATCGGCAGATCCCTATCGTCTCGATCCAGTGGATGGATCGACCGGAGGAGCCCGGCAAGGTCAGCCAGGCTCGGGCGGACCGTCGTCAAAGAGTCGCTGCCCGCGCTGCGACAGCTCCTGCATGATCGCGCGGCGCTGGGTCGCGCTGTAATTCAGCCAGGACGTTATTTCATCAGCGCTGCGGAAGCAGCCGACGCAAAGACCATCGGGACCCAGGGTGCAGGTCCCGATACAGGGGGATTCGATCAGCGGTAGAGGCTGGATCGGATCCGCCACGGCCTTAGTTACCCGCTTGCTCGGCTTCGAGCTGGGCCTGGATTTCCGGCGGAATGCCGATCTGCACCAGGCGCAGGTCAAACTGCAGCGCTTCGTTGGGTCCGATCATCGGCGGGTCGCCGCGTACGCCGAAAGCCAGCTCCGGCGGCAGGAAAATCTGCCACATGGCGCCCTCGCGCATGAGGGGCAGCACTTCCTGCCAGCCTTCGATCACATCGCTCACCTCGAACACGGCCGGGACACCTCGGCGGAAGGAGCTGTCGAATTCACGGCCATCGGTCTTGGAGCCGCGGTAGTGCACGGTCACCGTATCGTCCATATTAGGACGTGAGCCTTCACCTTCCTCGATGATGCGGTACTGAACACCACTGGGCAAGGCGACGATGCCGTTCTTGCTGCGGTTCGTGGCGAGGAACTCTTCAGCGCGACCCTGATTGTCTTCGGCCAGCTGCTCGAAGGCGGCCAGACGCTCTTCACGAATTCTCTCCTGGAGCTGCGTCATCAAACTGCGCATTTCCTCGACTTCGACCGTCGGTTCGGTCTCGCTGTAGGCATCGCGAACGGCGTTGAACACGGATTCGAGATCGATATTGATGTCGTAGCCGCGTAATTCTTGGCCGAATTGATAGCCGATGGAATACCCCAGCTTGCCGGGCTCAGACTCAAGGTCCTGCGCCAGCAACGCTGTCGGGGCCGAAAGGGCCGCCAGGGAAATCAGGCCGGCGGCCGAAAGATTCTTGTACATGCTGCCTCCAGAGGGAGATATTGGTAGAGAAATGTTCAACCCGCCATTCTAACCGAGCCTGTGACATCAGGCCAGGTCAAGAACCGTTTCCGGTTGCCGGCGGCCGCGATCGCCTCCGCCCTCTTGTTAAGGGTTTCTAGGCGAACCCAAGCATGGACCGGCTGGGCAGACCAGGGTTCCCCCTCGCCGGGATCTCTCGTGGTGGTAAAAATCACTGGAAGCCGGTAAAAATCACCTTAAATCTAAAGCTATAAATCATAGCTAACTGTATTGATTGAGAATTTTTATTTGGCACGTTTTGTGTATATACGTGTCCGTATCGCTGCTTGACAGCATTTCATGAAGGAGAACACGACATGGGTATTTTTTCCCGCATGGGCGACATCATCAACGCCAACCTGAACTCGGCGCTCGAGAAGGCCGAAGACCCGGAAAAGATGATCCGCCTGATGATCCAGGAAATGGAAGACACGCTGGTCGAGGTGCGCTCGGCCACAGCCAAGTGCATCGCCGAGAAGAAGGAGCGCAGCCGCCTGCTCAAGCGTCTGGAAGGACAGCAGATTGACTGGGCGCGTAAGGCGGAGATCGCCCTCGAGAAGGACCGGGAAGATCTGGCACGCGGCGCGCTGGCGGAGAAAACCGCTCTGGGTGATCGCATCGAGCATCTCAAGGCCGAGCTGCAGGAATACGACGATCAGCTCAGCAAATACGATGACGACATCGGCAAGCTGCAGGCCAAGCTCAACGATGCTCGCAGCCGCCAGCGAAGCCTGGTCATGCGTCATCAGGGTGCCTCCCATCAGCTCAAGACACGGAAACACATCTATAACGACCGCGTCGACGAGATGCTCGACCGCTTCGACCACGCGGAAAAGCGCATCGAAAACCTCGAGTCCGAGGCCGAAGCGATGGACATGGGTCGCAATGGCCGCAATCTCGACGAGGAGTTTCGCGATCTCGAGCGCGACGAGCGCGTAGAAGCGGAACTGGCCGAACTCAAGTCCAAGCGCAGTGCCAAGCCGGAGTAATCCAGCATGAACGAAATTGTCTTTGTTCCACTGATCCTCTTCATGGTGATCGTGGCGCCGATTTGGCTGTTTCTCCACTATGGAGCGAGAAACTCCGCCAACCGACGCATCAGCGGAAAGGACGAGGCCTTGATGGAAGACCTGCATTCGAGCGCCCGCCGCCTTGAAGAACGCATCCACACGCTGGAACGCATCCTTGATGCCGACAGCCCCGAATGGAGAAATCGGACCTCATGACTGCTTATCGAGACCACTACGACTCACGCGATCGCAACCGCCTCTACCGCAACAAGGATCGCGCCTGGATCGGCGGCGTTTGTGCCGGCATCAGCGACTGGATGGGCGTCAACCTCACCGCGCTGCGGGTGATCACGGTCATCCTCGCCATCCCTTTTACCCCGGTGATCCTGATCGGCTACCTGGTGCTGTGGATTCTGGTCGCAAAACGCCCCGTCGATCTCTACCGTGACGTCAAGGAAGAGGAATTCTGGCGCGGCGTGCGTCGCTCCCCCACCGACACGGTCAGCTCCCTGAATCGGCGTTTTCGAGATCTGGATGCGCGGCTGCAAAAGATGGAGGCCTGGCTGACATCCAGCGAGTACCGCATCAATCGCGAGCTGCGCGACTGATACCTCCGACGCCGCCCGAGCTGCAGGAAGTCAACATGACGACAGGCCATTTATTGAGTTGCGCACTTCTGATTCCGGCCGGCCTGGCCGGAATCGGCGCGGGCCTCTCGGAAATGATCATCGCCCTCGACGCCCTGCCCGCATTGGTCAGTCATTTGCGCGAGCTGACCGTGAATTTCCAACCCTGGCTCGAGGGGCTTTTCAGTCTGCTCATCGGCTTGAGCGTTCTACTCATCGCCGCGCTCTTGGGCCTGCGTGGTTTACAATCTTGAGCGTTGCTGCGTCACGCTGCCAGCGTGCGCCGCCCACCCGCACAAGCCCCCAGGATGGTTTCATGGCCTTTGACAATCTCTCTGTCGTCACTCGCGGCGGCATCCACACGATCACCATCAAGCGACCCAGCAAGCTCAACGCGCTGAACCGCCAGACCCTACAGGAGCTCTACGGCGCTGTCATCGACGCCAGCGGCGACGATAAGGTCCGCGTGATCGTGCTGACCGGCTCGGGCGACAAGGCCTTCGTCGCCGGCGCCGACATCACCGAAATCCGCGAACAGTCACCGACCGAAGCCCGCACCTTCTCCGAGTTCGGCCAGAATCTGATGAGCATGATCCAGAGCCTGGACAAGCCGGTGATCGCGGCCATCAACGGCTTCGCCCTCGGCGGCGGCATGGAGCTGGCCCTGGCCTGCCACCTGCGCATCGCCAGCGACAACGCTCGTTTGGGTCTTCCTGAAATCAATCTCGGCATCATGCCAGGCTTCGGCGGCACCCAGCGCCTGGTCCGATTGGTTGGCACCAGCCGCGCGCTGGAAATGACCCTGACCGGCAAACCGATCAAGGCCGAGCAAGCCCATCAGCTGGGTCTGGTCAATCAGGTCGTCCCTCAGGATCAGCTCGAAGCCGCCGTCAAGACCTTCGCCGAGCCCCTGGTCAAGGCCGCGCCGGAAGCCGTCCGCGGCATCCTTCAAGCGACCCTGCAGGGCGCGCAAATCAATCTGGAAGCCGGCCTCGCCCTGGAGACTGCACGCTTCGCCCTGTGCTGCGCCACCGAAGACATGCAGGAGGGCACCAGCGCTTTTCTCGAGAAACGCGAAGCAGTATTTAAGGGCCGGTAAAAGCGGTTCAGACCTGGCGGCGAGCGTCGCTGACGGCTGTCAGACCACAGTCCGGATCAATAGCCCGCCGCCTGCCCGTCCTTGCGCACTTCCGTTGCACCTCGATAAGTCCCGAACTGCGGATCCAGCATGATTGCCTGGTAGCCGCCGTAGGGGCCAAGGGCCTGCTGGATGCGATGGCCTTTCATCATCAAGGCGCGGACCGTATCGTAGGAAAAACCCGACTCGAGATTGACGATCCCGCCGTCGGTCATCTGCAGATTCTGGCCCGTCGGTTCCGTGGAGCCACGGTGGTGGATCCGCGGCGCGTCACCCGCTTCCTGCAGCCCCATGCCGAAATCGACGAGGTTCATCACGATCTGGGCATGGCCCTGGGGCTGCATGCCGCCGCCCATCAGACCGAAGCTCACCCAGGGCTCGCCGTCCTTGGTAATGAAGGCCGGGATGATCGTTGTGAAGGGGCGCTTGCCCGGCTCGAAGGTGTTGGGATGCCCTTCCTTCAGCACGAACATCTCGCCGCGGTCCTGCAGGATAAAGCCCAGGCCGGGAGGGGCCATTCCGGAGCCCATGCCGCGGTAGTTGGACTGGATCAGGGAGACCATATTGCCTTCGCGGTCTGCCGTGGTCAGGTAGATCGTGTCGCCGTCGTCGAGGGAGCGGGTCCCTGGCTCGACGGCGCGGGCGGCGCGGTCCATGTCGATCAAATCACGCCGCTCGGCGGCGTACTCCTTGCTGATCAGCCCGTCGACATCGATATCGGCGAAGTCCGGGTCAGCGTAGAATCGCGCGCGATCTTCGAAGGCCAGCTTCTTCGCCTCGAGGAACAGGTGCACGTGTTCCGGTGAGCCGAAGCCGTAGGAGGCGATGTCGAAGCCTTCGAGGATGTTCAGAATCTGCAGGGCGGCGATGCCCTGCCCGTTCGGCGGCAGCTCCCAGACCTCGTACCCGCGGTAGTTGCTGCTGACCGGTTCGACCCAGTTGCCCTCGTGGGCAGCCATGTCCTCGTAGCTCAGAAAACCGTCGTTCTCGGCCATGTATTCGCCGATGGTGCGAGCGATGTCGCCCTTGTAGAAGGCGTCGCGACCGCCCTCGGCGATTGCTTGCAGGGTGTGGCCGAGGTTCGGGTTGCGCCAGATCTCGCCCTCGCGCGGGGCCCGGCCGTCGATGGTGAACTGCTCAGTGAATCCCGGAAACTCCGACAGGACCGGCACGGATCGATTCCAGTAATAGGCGATGATCTCGGAAACGGGGAAGCCGTCGTTGGCGTAGTCAATCGCCGGCTGCAGCACCTCGTCCATGGGCATCTCGCCGAAGCGCTCGTGCAGCGCGAACCAGCCGTCGACGGTCCCCGGCACGGAGACCGGTAGCGGCCCGTGCGGCGGGATCGACTCATAGCCGTTGTCGATGAACCACTCCAGACTCAGCGACTGAGGCGAGCGGCCCGAGCCGTTGTAGCCATAGAGCTGCTCGGTCTCGGCATCCCAGATGATGGCGAAGAAATCACCCCCGATGCCGTTGCCCGTCGGCTCCATCAGGCCGATCGCGGCATTCGCGGCGATCGCTGCATCAATTGCGTTCCCGCCGTCGCGGAGCACCTGCAGGCCGACCTGCGTCGCCAGGGGTTGCGAGGTCGCGACCATGCCGTTGGCCGCAATGACGTCGGGGCGCGAGGCGTGGGTGGCGCCGGTGACGCGGTCGTAGCTAGCCACGGGAAGGGCCCAGGCCGACAACAAGGCGCAGGCCGCCAGGGTAAGAATTCGAGATGTCATGCGAGAGACTCCGAGTCGGTGAATTGAAGTGCATAGGCGCAAGAATAGCAGGCAGCCGCGGCGGTCGCTTCGCGTCCAGTCACCGGGCAGGCGCCCGCGGTAGGCAGGTCGATCTTGTGAGCAGTCGCTCAGAACAGGCCGTGGCTTTCGCGGCATTCCACCGCATTCAGTGACTGGACGATGAGCGCCAGACGCTTACCGAGCTGGGCATTGGAGATGGTGCCGCACTCGCCGGCTAGACGCGCATCGAAGGAGAAGCGGATCAGATACTTGTAGACGCCGTCGGACTGGCGCATCGAGTGAAGGATCGTGCTCTGCCCACCGAGCGGGATTTCATCGAACACCACGCGACTCTGCGGGAGGTCGATCACGACCTCCTCGATGCCGTAGCCACTCCGATTGATCACGGCGATTTCCGGCAGCGCTCGAAGATAAACAAACAGGGCCGCCAGCAACAGGCAGGCGACGATCAACAACCCGATCAGCGCGCGTCTCAGATGCCTGTTCTTGTGGACCGGATACATCAGAGCCCCGAATGCTGGGCGTTGAAGTCGTCGTCCGCCCAGCCATCGGCGAGTTCCAGCCGGGGCCAGATCTCCAGCCAGCGCTTGGAACGAACACGGCCAAGAAAGACCTCGCGCGGACGCTTCGGATTAGCAGTCAGCCGTCCGGCCAGGAGGGAGTCGATGCCGAAGGGCGCGAGCAGCTCGACCTGACCCTGAGGGTCGAGCCGTGCGCCAATGGCCGTCTCGATTTCGGGCCAGACCGTCATCGCATCGGCGCAGTCTCGATAGGGCCGATCACCGTTTCGAGCGTGCATCAATGCCTGATTCCTGACCTGCCAGGCAAGCCCCGGTAGCCGCTCGCGCAGAGCAGCCTCGGCTCGTCGAGCCCGCGTGCCCTCGCGATCTTCAGCATCGAAGACGATCACGTCCAGATCATTCAGCGGCGTCGCCGTATCACCATGCAGGGCATCCCAGACCCGATTCCGGACGAAGCCGGCCGCCAGCCAGGCATCAGGCAGGCCGAGTTGGGCCACCGCTTTCAGGGCTTGGAGCCGCACGGCATCGCCTGTCAGCAGATCCGGCAAGCCGTTTTCCAAGGTGACATTCATGAATCCTCTCGTTCTCCTGGACTGCGCTGGCCGCAGCAGCATGCCTGGGTCACCGGGCTGCCGCCGCGTGTGCCACCCGTAAGGTTGATGCGATCAACGGCTCAAAAGCGGCCGGACCGTTCGATGCCGCCAGATTCAATTCCGCGGTCGGCTACACTGGCAAATTAATCAGATTCACCAACGACTTCTCTATCCCAGCGTCTGACCGACCCAAGCTGCTCCACCAGCTCGTGACTTCCAGCAGCTCACGAGCGACCTTCCTGCGCTTTGCCGGCGTCGGGGGCGCGATCTCTCTCATCGACGCGGGTCTGCTCTATCTGCTGAAAGACCAACCGCCCTTCAACGTCTACACGGCCCGCGTTCTGTCCTATTTCACCGCCATGTGCGCCGGCTATCTGCTGAACCGCCATTTCACTTTCCATCACCTCGATCGCGACCGGCGCCTGTGGGATGAACTGCTGCGCTTCTTCAGCGTCCACGCGCTGGGCGGTTTGCTCAATTTCGCCGTGTTCTCCCTAATCGTCGCGCTTGCAGCAGGACAGGGAATGACGGGCCCCGGATCTCAGTTTATCCCGCTCCTCGGCATCTGGATCGGTGGCCTGGTCGGGATGACCTTCAATTTCCTCATGTCGAAAAAGCATGTGTTCGAGAAATAGCCGCGCCAGCGCGCGTCAACGGGCTGCTCTGAGGGCAGGAGCACCCCCTGTGCCGTCGTCCAGGACGTTAGTCAAGCCCGCATCTGCCTGTGCCGGCGGAACCGCCCTTTGTTGCAGTCGTTGAGCCGCCGAATTACTTCGATCCAGGGACTTGCTCCTGCCGCGTGGCGGCCCAGCTGTGTCTTTCTCTCTGAACAAGCCCTGAAGTGGAGCCGCAGCACGTGTCTTTGCGGGATCACTCGCCGTGGCTAGAGCTACTGTCCCTCACGTCGCACCCTACGGTCTGCGGCCTTTGCAACTGAAACGCGCTCCGCGCAAAGTTTTTCCGAGATTCCTTCAATCATTTTTGTTTTTATTGGCGGGACGATTCCCTCCCTGAACCTGCAAAAATTTTTAGGCGAATTTGAGGAATAGGGTAAGGATCCTATCCCGTCGAATTACAGAAACTACGAATTCATTCGTCGGCTGTGATCCGTTGCTAAAGCAGGAGAATTCTATGCGCTTATTTACTCGGATTCTCGCCTTTGGGTTGACCCTCCTGCTCGCCGCCTGTGCAACAAACAACGACGGGCCGGAGCGACTTGCGACGCCTGAAGACCCACTGGCGATGTCAATTCCAGATTACAAGCGTGAACAGGCCATGCTCGTAAGCAATCTTCATAATGGTGTTCCGCGCGAACTCGAGGAAAAAGAGTGGGAGCGCCTCGAGCGGATTCAGAGCAACATTCTGAACCTTCTTGACGACGCTCGGGAAATCGAGGAGCTCGATCTGGAAACGCGCTATACACTTTTCCAGCTCAGAAACCAGCTCGTTGCCCTGGTCATTGCAGGAACGGCTCAGGAAGTCGTCCGCGTCCGGCAGCAATTGACCGGCACCCGGCTGGGCAATCGGCGTCGCTGCATGACCCGCTTTGAATGGGAGCAATCACGTTATTACGCTGAGTATGTCGAAGAGTACGTGCGCTCCCTCGGCACGCCGCACATCGGCGAAGGCGATGCAGGTTACGATTACACGCTCGACGGCCCTAGATAATCTTCGAGTTCTCAAATCGGCCTGCTCATCGTCGCCGGCTTGCGGCAAGGCAGGTGCTGTAACTCGGCAAAGGAAAGACTGAGAAAACAACCAACCTGACGGCATCGCTGGAGTGATAGATCAACGCGACCGGATCGGCCTGCACGTTCGCCGGCGCCGACGGTCTCGTTTTGTGACTCGCCCGCGAGGGTCACTTTGGCCTTGCGATCGATCTCGGCACCAGAGCGACCAAGATCTCGCAAATCAGCCCAATGAGCGCAAAGACATTCCCGCCCCTGCCCGTCGACTTCAGCCGTTCAACTTTCAGGGCTGTCAGAGCCCCTTGGCAAACGAGTTCGATACCACCAGAGGCGATCTGCAGAAATCGATCAAAGGTTTGCCACAGGGTCGTAATTTTCGTTTTCGGCGCCACAGAAGGCACAGACCACTGCCGAAGACAAAAGGACTCGATGACACTGATTGCAATCGACCAGACTCATCTTCGGTTTGGCACGACCATCCAGTCTTTCGTCAGCAAGATCGAGGCTTCGGATCGCGCGGCGCAGATCACTTTCGGTCAGGCCGTTCGCCGCAGAGACCAGGTCCCACATAGCCATCGTGATCAACTTGAGGCGCTCGAAGCGAACCTCCAAATCCCGGCTCGAATCCTTGACGCGGAAGCTTCACGCAAGGAGCACTGTGGCGGGCTCGAAGACGCCGCCAAATCTGCCTTGACCACGTGACCGACGGTCACCCCTCGTAATCCAGCTCCCCTGCCTCGACGCGCAGATCAAGGCGATTTTCCGGCGGCGGCAGCGGGCAGGTGGAATAGGCGGTAAACGCGCAGGGCGGGTTGTAGCTGCGGTTGAAGTCGAGGACGACTTCGCCGCCCTCGGGCAGATCGCTGTAGAGGAAGCGCCCGAGGCCGTAGGTTTCGCGGCCGGAGGTGCGGTCGGCGAGGATGAAGAACAATTGATCGCCGTCGCTACTCAGGGTGGCCTGCAGTCCGACGGTCTCCCCGTCGATCTCGAATTCAGCCATGCCAGGATTCGGCTGATGGTTGAGCTCGCCGAGGACGTTGGCGATCAGCAGGGTCTGGCCCGGGGGATTCGGCACCCAGCGGGCAGTAATCCGCCAGTCGGGGTCGAAGGGGAAGTAATCCAGCCCAGGAAAGTCCGTGCGCAGGGGCGACTGGCTGTCTCGAATGCGAAGAACAGGCCGGCCCTCGCGCGGCAGCAGATGGAACTGGACGCTGCCGGCCTCGACTTCCGTCGGACCGCTGTCGCTGATCGCAACGAGTTCGGTTTCGGCCACGGCCAGCTGACCGTCGATCCGGACCTGCCCCGGCGCTGCCGGCTCGAACCAGACCTGGTCTTCGAGCACGAGCAGATCGCCCCAGTGCTCGGGGCCCGAGGAGACGAAGAAGTGGTTGCTAGCACCCGAGCCAATCGACCGTCGCCCGGCCTCCAGGGGCTCGAGCGCGACCAGGCTGAGCCAGCCGTGAGGCTCGGTCAGGCGAGCGATCCGCCGGTCCTTCCAATCCTCAAAGGCGGCTTCCCAGGCGACCTCCTCGGCGCTGAGATCGGTATCTGCCCCGGAACGATCCTCGAGGGAGAAATTGAAGGTGCAACCGACCAGGCCCAGGACCAGCATAGCGGCAATCATCGGCCGGGAGCATCGGCGGCGAATCAGGCAATCAGGCGCGTCCATAGATATCCTCCAGGCGTTCGATGTCGTCTTCGCCGAAGTACGACCCGGTCTGGACCTCGATGATTTCGACCGGCTTCTGCTCGCGGTTCTCCAGCCGGTGCAGACTGCCCGCGGGAATCTCGACGGTCTGGCCGGGCTCGAGGTCGAATTCGTCGTCGTTCACCCGAATCAGCGCCTTACCAGCGACCACGGTCCAGTGCTCACTGCGGTGTTCGTGCTTCTGCAGCGACAGGACCCCGCCCGGGCGAACGACCAGGCGCTTGACCTTGCAGTCGTCGGCATCTTCAAGCACGGTGAAACTCCCCCAGGGACGGTGAACCGTGCGGTGGTAGACCGCTGACTCGTGGTCCTGTCGAGTGAGCTCATCGACCACGGCCTTGACTTCCTGGGCGCGGCTGCGGCTGGCCACGAGCACGGCATCGCCGGTATCGACAATGACAAGATTGTCGACCCCGACCGCAGCAACCAGCCGCTTCTCTCCCTGCACGAAGGTATTGCGAGAATCCACAAGCACGCCCTCGCCATGGACCCGATTGCCGAGCGCGTCGGTCTCGTAGAGTTCGCTGATGGCCTGCCAGGAGCCGATGTCGCTCCAGCCGCAGGCCACGGGCACCACCGCGCGACGATCGTGCTTTTCCATGACGGCAAAGTCGATGGAGTCGGGCCGAACCTGGGCGAAGGTCGAGGCGTCGAGCTCGAGCGGATCGTCGTCCGTGCGCGACGCCTGCCAGGTAGCGCGAACCTGGGCGAGGATATCGCCTGCGTGCGCTTCCAGCGCCGTCAGGATGCTGCCGGCTCTGAAGCAGAACATGCCGCCGTTCCAGAGGTAGCGGCCGGATTCGTAATAACGCCGAGCCGTATCGAGGTCGGGTTTTTCCACGAAGGCCTCGATGACCTGCGCCTTGTCGGACAGGCCCGAGCCCGCTCGAATGTAGCCAAAGCCGGTCTCGGGGTGGGTCGGCTCGATGCCCAGGCAGGTCAACCAGCCCTGGCTGGCCAGGCGATGTGCTTCGGCAACGGCGACCTCGAACGCCGTCGTATCGCGCACGAGGTGGTCGGCGGGCAGCACGAGCAGGCAGGCGTCGCCACCGAAGCGCTGCTCGACCCAAAGCGCTGCCGCGGCGATGGCCGGCGCGGTGTTGCGCCCCGACGGTTCGAGGAGAAAATGATGCTCGGGATCGGGCTGGCTCTTCTGGTAAAGGTCCCGGGTCAGGAAGTAATAATCACGACCGGTCACGGTCAGGGTCTGGTGATCCGTGGCCACGCGAGCCGCCCTGGCGACGGTGCTCTCGGCCAGGGTCTGCCCATCGGCCAGGCGCATGAAAGGCTTGGGGTGCGCACGTCGAGAAACCGGCCAGAGGCGCGTCCCCGCGCCGCCGGAAAGAATGACGGGAACCAGAGCCGACTGGCCTTCCGACGCTGCCGTTGTGCCGGCATCCGAATTGATTGGGTCTACTGCTTCCTTGCTTGCACCCATTCCTGAACACACTCCTCGAGGGTTTCGTCGATGTCCGGCAACCGGGTCCCGGTCCACTGCTCGAAGCGGGAGCAGTCGAGTACCGACCAGGCCGGCCGCTGGGCCTGCTGCGGCCAGTCGTCGCTAGCGATCGCTTCGATTCGCACGGACTCCGGCACCGCGCTCCTGCGCTTTGCCTCGGAAACAGCCCGCGACGCGAATTCGTACCAGCTCATCTCGCCGCGACCGGCGACGTGGACGAGCGCCGGTTCGTCGAGGCGGTCCAGCTTTTCAACCAGAGCCCAGGTGGCATCGGCAAGCGTGCCGGCCCAGGTCGGCGATCCGATCTGGTCGGCCACGACCTGCAGGTCCTGGCCGAGCGCCGCGCGCTTCAGAATCGCGGTCAGGAAATTACCCGGCAGGGCGCTGTGGAGCCAGGCCGTGCGCACGATCAGGCAGCGTGCGCCCGAGGCCAGCAGCGCTTCCTCGCCGGCCCGCTTGCTGCGACCGTAGGCCGACTTCGGCCGGCAGGGATCGGTTTCAACCCAGCCGCGATCCGGCTGGCCATCGAACACATAGTCCGTTGAGAAGCTTATCAAGCCGGCCTCGTGGCTTCGGCACCAGCTCGCGAGCCAGCTTGGCAGGTCGCGATTGAGGACCGTGGCCTGGTCCTCGTGATCCTCGGCGGCGTCCACGGCGGTCCATGCCGCCGGATTGAGAATCACCTCGGGCTGGACGACATTGAGGAGATCCAGCACGGCGTCCCGGTCGGATAGATCGCAGGGATGGCGAGGCGTGTCGCGATCGGTGGCGATCAAATCGATGTGACCGGGGCAGCGTCGAGCGAGATGGCGCCCCAGCTGGCCCTGAGCACCGGTCAGGAGGACGCGCATCGGGGCAGGTCGGAGGCAGTCAGGTCGGCAAGCCTCGGAGCGCGCTCATCCTTGGCGGACAATTCGGGCGCTTCGATCGGCCAGTCGATGCCGATTCCCGGGTCGTTCCAGGCAATCGAGCGATCGCAGACCTGGCGATAGGGCCGGGTGCAGAGGTAGTTGAAGGTGGCCTGCTCGCTCAGGGTCAGGAAGCCGTGAGCGAAGCCTTCGGGAACCCAGAGCTGATTCATACGATCGGCGTCGAGTTCGCAGGCATACCAGCGGCGGAAGTTCGGTGAATCGGACCGGATGTCGATGGCGACGTCGAGAACCCGACCGGTCGAGACCCAGACGAGCTTGCCCTGCGGCTCGGGCCACTGATAGTGCAGGCCCCGCAGGACGCCCTTGATGGACCGCGAGGTGTTGGCCTGCACGAAAGTGGCGTCGACGCCGTGCTCGGCGTAGCGTTCGAGGCGCCAGGTCTCCACGAAGCGGCCACGCTCATCGCCGAATACGTCCGGTAGCACTTCGACGACGCCGTCCAGGTGGGTCGGCTCGACCCTCACGACTGGAAGTCAGCGCTGGCGACGAGGCGCAGATAGTCGCCATAGCCGCTCTTGACCAGAGGCTCGGCCAATGCCAGCAGCTGATCGCGCGAAATCCAGCCCTGGCGATAGGCAATTTCTTCGGGACAGGCGACGCGCAGGCCCTGGCGCGACTCGAGGGTTTCGATGTAGCTGGCGGCCTGCTGAAGGGACTCATGGGTACCCGTATCCAACCACGCATAGCCCCGACCCATGGTCTCGACGGTCAGATCACCAGCGTCGAGATAGCACTGGTTCAAGTCAGTGATCTCGAGCTCACCCCGGGCCGATGGCTCCAGGCCAGCGGCATAGTCGCAGGCACGCTCATCGTAGAAGTACAGCCCCGTCACCGCATAGTTCGACCTGGGCTGCTCGGGCTTTTCTTCAAGCGAAAGCACCTGGCCGTCCCGATCCATCTCGACGACCCCGTAGCGTTCGGGGTCGCTGACGTAATATCCGAAGACCGTTGCACCCTGCTCTCGGCGGGCAGCACGCGCCAGCTGCTCTCTCAAGCCGCCGCCGTGAAAGATGTTGTCGCCGAGAATCAGGCAGGAGGGACGGCCGTCGACGAAGTCGCGACCGATGATGAAGGCTTCGGCCAGGCCGTTGGGCTCTGCCTGGACGGCATAGGTGAGTTCCAGACCCCACTGGCTGCCGTCATCAAGGAGTTTCCTGAACAGGGCCTGCTCATGCGGCGTGGTGATGATCATCACCTCGCGGATGCCGGCCTGCATCAGGGTGCTCAAGGGGTAGTAGATCATCGGCTTGTCATAGACGGGCAGGAGCTGCTTGCTGATCACCTGCGTGAGCGGATACAGGCGCGTGCCCGAGCCGCCCGCCAGAATGATGCCGCGCCGCTTCATGCTGCACCCACACGGCCTGGCGCCGTGCCCAATCGTTCCGACCGATAGCGTCCGTCGCGGATCCGCTGCCACCACTCGCGCTCGGCTAGATACCAGTCCACGGTATGCGCTAGACCGCCGGCAAAATCGACCGACGGCGACCAGCCCAGCTCGTCGCGAATGCGGCCGGCGTTGACCGCGTAGCGACGGTCGTGGCCCGGCCGATCCTGGACGTATTCGATCAGCTCACGGCGTGGGCGCGGACCCGGAACCCGCTCGTCGAGCAGGTCGCAGAGAAGGTGGACGACGTCCAGATTCGCCATTTCCGCATCGCCCCCGATGTTGTAGACCCGCCCCGGCCGGCCCTTCGCCAGAACACGCTGAATCGCCGAGCAGTGATCGGCGACGAACAACCAGTCGCGGCGCTGCTGTCCATCGCCGTAGACCGGCAGGGGCTCACCATTGAGCGCGTTGATGAGCATCAGCGGGATGAGTTTTTCTGGAAACTGGTAGGGCCCGTAATTGTTGGAGCAGTTCGTGATCATCACCGGCAGGCCGTAAGTTCTTTGCCAGGCGCGGGCCAGATGATCAGCCGCGGCCTTGGAGGCGGCGTAGGGCGAGTTGGGCGCATAGCGATGACGCTCATCGAAGGCCGCTTCATCCGGCTTGAGCGTTCCGTAAACTTCGTCGGTGGACACGTGCACGAAGCGAAACTCATCGCGATCGCCGCCTCGCCAGAAGTCCAGCGCGCTGTCGAGGAGGACCTGAGTGCCGAGCACGTTCGTGCGGATGAACGCGGTCGGGTCGTCGATGGAGCGATCGACATGGCTTTCGGCGGCGAAGTGAACGACCGCATCGGGCTGATGTTCGGCAAACAACCGCTCGACCAGAGCTCGATCGCCGATATCGCCCTGAACAAAGGTATGCCGTGCCGGATCCAGATCATCGACCGATTCCCGGTTGC